>Ga0208966_1000074_pt1 | contig 30514 bp, 19 predicted proteins | sample GreLakmeHU45MSRF_FD_187701 | JGI IMG/M metagenome (GOLD analysis project Ga0208966, IMG submission 187701) | Freshwater lentic microbial communities from great Laurentian Lakes, MI, USA - Great Lakes metaG HU45MSRF (SPAdes) | ecosystem: Environmental > Aquatic > Freshwater > Lake | place: Great...
GCATTTTTCATAACATTGCCGGCGTCAATTGCTGATGCACGTAATGAACCACCCGGGCCTACTCCAAATAAACTAGTTAATTTCTCATTTACTCCACCTGGACTAGATGCAGATAATTCTGATTTCATTATTTGAGATTTAATGTCGGAAGGTGTAGTAGAAGCAGGTGTGTTTTCTTCTTTAACTACTGTTAAGTTTTGAGGACCTTTAGTTAAGGGTTTTAGTGCGGCAGTCATAGTACCAAACACACCTGCAGCTATACCTTTGAGTTTATCGGCTGCATCAAACCCTCCAAGTTTTACTCCACTAAGCGCAGTCATACTTTTTTCTGATAGTCCGGCGGCAAAGTTACCTGATGCAATTAAATCTTTGGGTGATCCCGGAACCATATTAGTTAGTTGCGTTGCTAATCCGGTTAGTGATCCGGGAAGTGCGGCTCCTTGTTTAAAACTGTTAACATAAGACATAGTTGGGCCCACACCTAGACTAGCGGCACTCATTAATAATCCCCCTACTTGGGAAGCGTTTTCACCCCCAGTTATTACTCCGGTAGCTTTTAATCCCATTTCGCTAGATTTCAATAAATCGATACCTGATTTACTTTGAGCCATTGGGTTGGACAAATATTGATTAACATTTTTAATACCATCTTTACCCGTGAACAAATTACTAGGCATTGCTTCTGCGATTGACTTACCGTTTTGTATACCTGCATTTGCTACAACAGATGCGCCGGGCTTTAATAGTCCTGCTTGTTCAAGCTGTGTTGGATTAAGAGCAAGGCTACCCAACGCCGCAGTTTTTATACCTTGCCCTGAAGTTAACACCCCGGCACCTTGTACTAACGCAGGACCAAACGGCCCGGCTACTGCTGTCAACGCCATCTGTGATACTAAACTGCTACTGGCACCTTTACCAATTGAATCTGAAATTGCTCCTATGTTAGGAACTGTTGCTGACATTGATGAACTAGTTAATGACTTAGTATTCAATACAGTTGATGCATTATTAACTGCACTCGCGGCAGGTGTAGGTGAACTTGGAAAATTACTAGAAGATTTTAAATCAGCTTTAGCATCTGTACCTTGTCCTGCGTGTGCCCATGGCATGTGAGCCGGAGCACGACTTGTAATACTAGATAACTTACCGGGAGCAGGTACATATCCTTTCTTAGCGTCTTCCAATGTATCAGTATGCGCTACGATAGGTAATTGTTTTACTTCCTCAGGGTTCAATGACATTTCACCGCTGTTAAGTTTTACATCAGGTCCACCGTTAACATAAACAGTACCCTTAGATTTTAAACCCATATCGCCGGCGCTTGCTATAGCTATTTTACTTTCCACACGAACAGTATGGTCACCCTTAGTATATCCTTTATAGTTAGTACCTACGTAGTTTGTAGTTTCTTTTAAACTTTCTATTTTGACATTTTCTGCTGACAAGTTTAAATCTTTTGCGGCGTTAATATTAATATTTCTATCTGCATGTAAGTTTAAATCGCCCATTGTTCTTATGTTAACACTATTAGTAGAGTACATATCAATTGTACCTTCTTTACCTAATTCGATATAACTTTGTCCGTTAGCATGAATGATTGTTATTAATTCTGCCGCATCATTCATCATTATCATATGACCGGTACCAGTTCTAAATCTCATTAACTGGTCTTTACCGTAGATATCACCGTCATCCATAACCAATGTATGTCCACCGCGTCTACCTGTAATTTTGAAGTTCTCATTTGGAGTACTATCATTAGTAATAGCATCACCAATAGAACGGTCATCGTATCCGCCTTGATATATAGGTCTACCGGGAGTACTCATTCCAAATACACGACTGGGGCTTTCACGATTTGCGCTACTTGATATTGTTCCCCTATCTGGATCACGTATTAAACCTTGACGGTTTAATATTGCCGCCTGATAACTATGTACAGGTCTATATTGAGTAGAAAGAGCAGGATTGAGATCCTTATTCTTATTAGCATTATTATATTCAGTCACTGGTAGTTTAGTTGCACCACCGTAACTTTCTGCTTCACCTTGATTTACTGATGGTCTAGTATCTGATCCTATTGCCGGAACCATTTGAGTCAATCCTGCTCTAGGTATACAACCTACATAGAACCCCTGACTAGGATCTCCGTTTAAGAAAATACAAATTACTTCTGTGCCTATGTCAGGAGGTGTAGCCCAAAAACCATAACTGTGCGGATTACCGGCAAATTTACCTTCATCATCTGCACTAGACTCATTTGTTGTATAACCAAAGAACGGGCTCATGTATCGTACAGGAACCCAATATACCGGGTTATCTTGTTCGGGACTATTACCTCGTACTAAGTATACTTCAATTTTACCTGAGCGTCCTGGGTCCATGTTATTTTTAACAATGCCAATAACTGCACTGGGAATTAAGCCTGCACCGCCGGTATCATCTTTAGTGGATCTTAGTTGACCTTTTAGTCGAATATCATTATCTGCCATATTATGCGAATCTCTCGTTATTCGATGGATCAGGTCCACCGGCATTATTGTTAATAGTAGTATAGTTCTCTGGTAAATCTAGCCCGTTGATATTAGCGTCTGCTCTATTATCCTGACTAGAATTGCCTCCTGTTGCATCGCCTTCGTAATCAAAGGGAGGAATACATGTTCTTAACTCTTGTGTAAATAATCCTCTACTGAAGTTGCTAGTAACTTGCCATACCATATATGCTACACCTTGAATCTTATCTTTAATATTTGATGGATAAGGCCAAAATATTATTTCTCCGTCTTTACTAGGATCTAACAAGCCGGTTTCTTTATTGTAATCTTCAGCTTGTCTGAATGCTATTTCAATAAACACTTGTCCACTACTAGGATTTATACTATGCCCATCTTCACCATAATGCTGGTTTAACGCAATCTTCATTCCTCTACTTACGCTAGTCATTAGATAATCAGGATCACCTAATATTGTTATCCTTGCCTTTAGCTGGTCACTTGGACTATATAAAAAAGTTTTTAATGGACCAAGAACTTCATTCCATTTACCAGCAATCTTTCCTGTTTGGTTAGATCCACTACCATCATCAACTTTTATAGGTGCAGATGCTTCACCTGATTTACCTTTAATAGGTGCATCAGCTCCATATCCAGCAGTAGTAAAATATAATAAATTATATCCCTGTTCATATGACAATATTTCTTTTTGATGTTTGGTCGGGTCTTCCAAATCATTTGACATATACCAGTGCTTATACCTCTTATGTGGTCCGTTATATGTGGCTCGTTTATTTGCACTAATGGTTCTTACATACGGTACAGAATATTTTGAGATTATATATAAAATTTTACAAGCAAATGTATTACGTTTTTCATCATAGTCACCCAAAGTTACATTAGGTATTACAGAATACCAAGTTAACAGTTGGTCATTACCTGAAACATAATTTGGGTCGGTTGATTTAGGTTTATTAACTTTTTCAATAGTCTTGGTACTTAGTGCATTTGCTACATAACTACTTCCTGTTATTATTTGGTCAATTACAGTTAATATATGTTCACCCCTATTGATAGGTAACACTTTTACAGATTTGTCTATTACATTACTTTTTTGAGAATTTTTTTCATTAACATCAGATCCCTTTTTCACACTAGTGTTTGGTGCATTATTATTTGATACAAGATCGATATCTAACATTGTAGCATTTGGTATTCCGCTATTATCTTCAAAATCTATTGAGTATGTGTCTTTTACAGAAATCGCCCCTTTATCTAATAGATGTTGCTGATGGTCATTTAAATACTCGACAAGACCTTTTATGCTATCATTAGTAGAGTCACTAGTCTTACCTACTAACATTTCTTTTACGGTCTTACCTTGCAATGTAGTATTATCTAATATATACCCTCTATATGGACCTAGAGCCTTTTCTTCACTTACTGTTTTAGCTTTCAATCGATATACTACCGATTTATTATCTAATTTAAATTCAAATGATGATAGTTGAATTGGAAAACTACGTTCAAACACAGATGATTGGTCAGTTACTATCTTGTCCGCATTTGGGAAATCGTCTGATGTTAATATTTTACCATTTTTATCATAGCCATAAAAGCGTATCATTAATAAAAATTGTGTTTGCAATGCTATTACTGCACTTGATACATCTAAATTTTGTGCTTTGAATTCTTCTAATTTAATCTTGCTCTTTTTCTGAATATCATACGCGGCTTTAACTAAATTTGTGGGGAATCTAAATCCATATGGTTCCATAATGTCAAATGAGAAATCAAAACTAGTACTAGTAGTCATCGTTTCTTTACTACTAACATTGGTTACGATTCTTAAATTATCTATATAATAATCTAACTCAAAACCGGCTGCTCTTTCTCCCTCAGTTTTAGTAAACGTTGTATCCGCAGAACCTTGGTCTACAACAACACCACCTCCCGTAGTCACTGTCTTATATGTCGTTGTTTGTTTACCACCTCCACCACTACGACAAATAACACGCCAATCGTTTGGTACAAGTTTTTCTCCTAAGGTATATTGATTAAACGAATCAGGATTAATAGCATATAAAGTAATATTATAAGTATGACTCGCAAACTGACTTAATGGATTATCTCTAGGTTCACGCAATTTACTGCTAGAATTATTTGTACTTACTTTGATGGGTTTAACCGAAACTGCGGTATCATCCTTTGTGAGATTGCCTATACCATCTATATCAACTTTGAAAGCCGGTTGTGAGTCTGACGGTGATGGGGCCGATTCACTTACTACCGGTGTAACTTCTGTCGCCGGAAGTGCAGCCGTGTCTGGTGGTGCTGGTGGAGGCGCTGGTTCAGTTACTACTGGTGTTGGGGCTGGCTCTGGCAAAGGTGCTACTGGAGTTACAACGCTAGTTGGAGTGGTCGTTGGGTTACTATAACTGCCATTGCCTTTGCCGGCTGCAATTTTAGTTAAATTATCACCTGTTACAACTGTATAAGTTGTACCGTTTGGTAATGCCAACTGTTGTCCGGGTTTAATTAAATTGGGATTTTTACCTACAGTTGATTTATTTGCATTGTACAACGTCTGCCATGTTATAGGCGTAAAATTACTTGGTGCTGTTGCCATATTATAAACCCAATGATTCTTTCAAACTAGAATATTGTGGTAGGTAAATTTTAGTTCCTAACACAAAATCAAACATTGGATCTTTAAGTATATTAGGATTACGTTGTGAAAAAACCCACCACAATTTACTATCATTATACAAGTCATGTGCTAGTAAATCTGGACGTAGGTTATATGTAGTGTTTATTTCAAATAGTACATCATCCATTTGAGAGGATATACTACGATTTTCCATTACATCTAAAAATAAATTTTTATATACTTTTGTTGAAAAATATGGACTTGTTTGGCTGTATGACATTACCAAATTCCTTTCTCTCTAATTAATTTACCAGAAGCATAATCTTTGAGACTGAAGTTTTTACTTATATCAGCACGTGATACGATTACGTGAGCACCTAACGTTATTTGCATTTTAGTTGGTACATATGTATTTTCAAAATATGCATTAGTCAATGACCCAGATTTAAAAACTGGTTGCGGTGGTTTTGCTTGGGGTTTTATTCCGGATAATTTAAGTCGTATTTTTTGAAAGAAGTTAGGACTAGACGCCGGTGTATTATCTTTGTCGTTGGCGTCTCCTATTCCAGAACCAGACCACGGTATCATTGCTTCAGTTCTTATATAGTCAACGTCAGTTGGTAAACTATAACTGAAGGAAGATATAACTATCGGGTGCTTGTTAAACTGATACGCTCCTAATCCGGACAAGAAACACATTGGCGGAGGAGTGCCAGCAACCGGGCTACCATCTTGTCCATAAAACATTTTAGTAACTGACCTAAAGAAATGAATAACTGCTAATAAATATTTGGCTTCAGTGGTGTCTTGTGCAGTAAAGTCTGCGGTAATTTGTATATCATCAACACTACTTCCTCTATAAAACTGAAGTTTATAATTACTATGTGTAACTTCCGCCGAATCATAATTTGCACGATATGATAAACTAATTGCCGGCATATAGGGAAAAATTATTCCACTGGTGTCATATATTGGTTTTAGAATATGTTTACTACCATTATTTTTAACATCCGGATCATTGTATAGATAATTGGAACCATCTGCTAACGATAATTTAACTCTCCAATCATTTATTTTTGATTGACCTTGTGGAACCACTTGTGATGCGGCCGGAGGTCGAGCACCAATAGCTGCCAACACGCTGTTATTTAAATCTACGTTTGCTACTTGTAAATTAGATGGCTGTGTTTCCGGATTAGCAGGAGTAATTACTGCGTTTGGATTGGGATCACCGTTTGGATTAGTTGCGGCTGCATTCTGGGCTTCGGCAGCATTGGTGGTGTCACTAGCCGCTACTGTTTTTTGATCTGTACTAACTGGAGCATCTGTTACACTAGTAAGTACACCTTTAGAATCAAAGTTATTAACAGAGCCATCACCATTTGTTGTTTTAAACCCACCCCCGGCTTCAGCATTAACCCGTTCTTTCAAGTATGTAACAGATTTTTCTAGGTCGGCTACTCTAGCGGCCCCCATCTGAGCCATGCCTGGACGTCCTTGTGCAGTGTCTTGCGCTACTCCTAATTGGGCGGCTGCTAGATTTTGTTGGGCTACAGCTAGTGATTTTTCTGTTTCAGTTGCCATTGATATTTACCTTTACTAAATATATTTATCGCACAAAAAATCACCATTTTTTACCATATAGTGTTGCATTTCTGCAACTAAAGTGCTATACTCTACTCAACATAACTACGGAGAATTATGAGTTTACCAAGCAAAAAACCAGTTAATTACCTTAATAATAAGGATATTTTAAAAGAAATACATTCAAGCAAAAACACATACTGCGCTTATCTACTACCCGAAGATCATAGATACGATTTCATCGTTGATATGCCGACAGAACCTTTAGAAAAAAGTTTAGAATATGCGTTTAATCCTGAAAGTATTCAGCAAGCAAAAGAAATTAGGGCAACTAGACTTAGTTTAGAAGCAGGAGAAAAAGATTCAATAGATCCAGAATCAATTCCTATTACAGATTTGGTATTTAGAGTAATGACATGGGACCATATCCCTGTAGCGCCAAAACAACCCAGAAAAGTTGATAAAAAGAAAACAGCAAAAGATTTCTTTGAGTTTAATGAAGATGGGGATGAAATATTTGCTGAGTTGGAAGATCCAACTACAAAAGCAGAAATTGATGACATGGTTCATGTTAAGGTTAACTTTCCCCCATTCCAACATTTTCGATTAGACAAGACCAACACATTTAAGTGTATTGGAAAAAGTCATTGGATTGGTGACTTAAAAACAGGTGAGTTTAGCAAAGACCAAGGTAATATCACAGATAAACTAGCACGTATGTACATTATGATGTGTCAAAAATATGCTATGAAGTTTAACTGGCGTGGTTATACATATAATGATGAGATGCGTAATAGTGCTATTTTACAACTTACATATGTTGGGTTACGATTCAATGAAGCAAAAAGTGCCAATCCTTTTGCATACTACACAGCCGCAATTACTAATAGTTTTTGTCGTGTACTGAACAGTGAAAAGCGTAACCAAAATATAAGAGATGACATTTTAGAAATGAATGGTCTTAATCCAAGCTGGTCTAGACAAGGAACGTCTAGTACAGTGTACGAAGAATAATTTAACCACAGGGGTTGAAATATCACTCCTGTTCAATTATAATAGATGAATGAGTAACCTTTTTAAAAAAGCTGCCGTTTTTACGGACATACATTTCGGTCTAAAGAGTAACAGTCTACAACATAATTTAGATTGTGCTAATTTTGTAGACTGGTTCATTAAGAAAGCAAAAGATGAAGGATGTGAAACTTGTTTCTTTCTTGGTGATTACAATCACCATAGAGCAAGTATTAACATCCACACTTTGCAATTTGGACTACAGGCATTAGAAAAACTAAATGCTAACTTTGATAGAGTATATTTTATCCCAGGTAATCACGACCTTTATTATCGTGACCGCCGTGACATTCATAGTGTTGAATGGGCTAAACATTTACCCAACGTACACATCATCAATGACTTCTTTAGTGACGGTGACGTTGTAATTACTCCCTGGCTTGTACAAGATGACTATAAGAAAGTTCAAAAGTTATCTGGTAAATACATGTTTGGTCATTTAGAATTACCCAGATTCTACATGAATGCTATGGTAGAGATGCCAGACCACGGTGAGATTAACGAAGACCATATGAAGGGTTTTGATAAAGTATTCAGTGGTCATTTTCATAAACGACAAGCACGTAAAAATATTTGGTATATCGGAAATGCTTTCCCTCACAATTATGCTGATGCTGGCGATGACGGACGTGGCATGATGATATTAGAATGGGGAGAAGAACCAATATTTCATAGTTGGCCTAGACAACCCATTTTTAGAGTACACAAACTTAGCGAGATACTAGAAAACCCTGAAGGGTTGCTATTGATTGACAGTCATGTTAGAGTACATCTTGATATTGATATTAGTTATGAAGAAGCAAACTTCATACGTGAAACTATGATACCAGAACATAAACTACGTGAAATGACATTGATACCCATGAAAATGGAACAAACTGAAAATCAAGGCTTTGACGGTCTTAAGTTTGAAAGTGTAGACCAAATTGTCATCGACCAGATTAACAGTATTGAGTCAAATACTTTTGACAAAAAGATATTGTTAGAGATTTACAACAATCTATGAAGATACCCAGAGAAGTAAGAGAATTAGAATCATTGATTAAAGTAAACAAGCATTTGGGTATTGCGTTATCTGAGTTGACCAACACTCATTCTTATATAGGTAGTTTAAGAGAACAAAAAAGTTTGATTAGAGTTAAACTTAAACTAGAAGGTATAATAGAACGAACATTGAAGGCTGAGAAATTAGCCAAGAACAGTTTTTTTAGAAAATTAAAATGATAATATTAAAGAATATCACTCTCCGTAATTTTTTATCAATCGGACAGGTAACACAAGCAGTTAACTTTGACCGCCAAGATTTAACACTTATCCTAGGTGAGAATTTAGACTTGGGTGGTGATGGTGCTCGTAATGGTACAGGTAAGACCAGTCTTATTCAAGGCTTAAGTTATGCATTGTTTGGTGTACCCATTAACAGTATCAGAAAAGATAATTTAGTTAATCGTACAAATGGAAAGGGTATGCTAGTTACATTAGAGTTTAGTGTAGGCGGCATAGACTACAAGATTGAGCGTGGTCGTAAACCAAATCTGTTAAGATTTTATGTAAATAACGATTTACAAAAAGGTTTGGATGATGCACAGGGCGAAAACAAAGAAACACAGTCTCAAATTGAAAAGATACTGTGCATGTCTAGTAGTATGTTCCGGCACATTGTGGCATTGAATACATATAGTGAACCGTTTCTAGCATTAAAATCAAATGAACAACGTGAAATTATTGAACAGTTATTGGGTATTACTTTATTAAGTGAGAAAGCAGAAGTTATTAAGACTATGCTTAAGAATACCAAAGATGATATTCAAAGCGAAGAATTCAAAGTTAAGGCTGTTGAGGAAGCTAACAAACGGGTCAAAGAACAAATTGAAAGTTTGAAACGTAGACAAGGACTTTGGCAAAAGAAACATGAAAGTGACTTAGCATACTTAGTTGCACAATATAATGATCTTACCAAAATTAATATTGAGACCGAGTTGTTATCGCACAAAGAACTAGTCATATGGAATCAAAAGAAAAAACAACAAGATACATATATCGCACTATTGGCTAGACAAACTGCGTGGAAACAAAAGCAAGAAAAAGATATATGTGACTTAGAAGATACTGCATTTAAAATGCAACATATCGACATTGTTACAGAAATACTAGCACATAGAGCCTTAGCTGAGTATAATACTAAAACAAAAGAACTAGCAGACAGAGATAAAGAAGTTACTAGATTGGACAAAGACTTAGAAAAAGAAAATAAACTAGTTGCTAAGTTAGCATTAGAGATTGTTAAGTTAAAAGATCATACATGTTATGCGTGTGGTCAATCATTCCACGATGAACAACATTCTACTGTTTTGGGTGATAAAGAACAATTACTAATCGAATCCAATGTTCATGTAAGAGCATTAGCAAAACAATTACAAGAACTGAATGATAAAGAAATTATTGTTGCCGACAAAAAACCAAAGACGCATTACAAAACAGAAGCAGAAGCAATTCGTCACGGCAGTGATGCAGAAAATATTCGCACAAAGATACTTGAGAAAGAACTAGAAGTTGATCCATATGCAGAACAATTAGCAGAACTTACTATAGTTGAAGTGGGTCCCATGCCAGTTACTCATTATGATACCGAAACACAAGCAATTGAACATCGTAGTAAAGTATCCGGGCTATTACAAAATATGGAAACAAAGGCTGCTGAAACTGATCCATATGATGAACAAGTAATAGAAATGGAATCTAATGCACTACAATCAATTGACTTTGATGCAATTAACAAACTAACAAAGACTATGGAACATCAAAAGTTTTTGTTAGATATCCTAACTAGTAAAGATAGTTTTGTTCGTAAGAAAATCATTGACCAAAACTTAAGTTACTTGAATAGTAGATTGACACATTACTTAGATAAGATTGGGTTACCGCATCAAGTAGTATTTCAAAATGATTTAACGGTTGAAATTACTGAATTGGGTCGTGAACTTGACTTTGATAATCTAAGTCGGGGTGAACGTAATCGATTGATTCTAGGATTGAGTTTTGCATTCCGTGATGTATGGGAGAACTTATATGCTCCAATCAATACATTGTTCATTGATGAATTAATTGACAGTGGTCTAGACACAATGGGTGTTGAAAACGCTATTGCTATTCTTAAGGACATGTCACGTAGACGACATAAGTCTATTTGGCTTGTTAGTCACCGCGAAGAATTAGCGGGTAGAGTACCTAGTGTATTAAAGGTTGTAAAAGAAAAGGGTTTCACGACCTATAGTACGTCAGTGGATATGGAATAATTTCAAAGAGAGAATGCAGTGATAAGTAAGTCTATGCCAAGTCCACAAAAAGCAAAAGGTTCAGGATACGAGAGAGAAGTTGCAAAATTTCTCTCAGAGTTATACGGAGAAAGTTTTATCCGTGCTCCTGGATCTGGTGCATATGTGGGTGGCAAGAATCAAGCCAGAACTCAGTTCTTACATGAGGGACAGATTCGTTCTTTTAAGGGCGATATTGTTCCAGGACAGAGTTTCAGCAAAATGAATGCAGAGTGTAAGTTCTATGCGGACTTTCCGTGGCACCTATTACTGACAGGTGAGTGCAAACAACTTGATTCGTGGCTAGCGCAATTACTTGACGTAGAAGATACCGATGATTTAAACATTCTTTTTATGAAGTTTAATCGTAAGGGTCAATATGTAGCAGTACAAGGTAAACTAACATGGAAGGCAGATAATTGTCTTTTCTATAGTAGCCCAACATACGGCGATTGGGTAATAATGGAGCATACTAGCTTTTTCAAAAACAATGCAGAATTAGTAAAAAAATATTCAGGCACAACAACAGACACCAAGTCAAATAATATAGAAACAAAAGAATTTTTAGATTTAAAAACCGTAGGCTGAGTTTGTCAGTCCTCCTTGAGTTTGTACAGATTGTGCTGTGCTGACGGATCTGGAGTATGTACGTTAGCAATAGCGTAGAACACCGAGAGGGCAATCTTCATAGGGAACCCTCAATGAGTCTGTAATTAACTCTATCTTGCGATTACAGAACATGCGTTGTCGAAGAACCAAATTGAATTTGGTAGCTTCACTACAGTCCCATATTACTTTACAGGACAACCGGTGGCGAATAGTAACATAAAAAGTTAACTAGTCGGGGAATAGATGGCAAAGGATGACGGGCATGGCAAAGTTTTTCCATTGGTAGTGCAAATTTGCACTACCATGGCTTCAAAGCGGCAAATTATATCTAATCCACTAGAATGAATAAAAAGTATAGTAAGTTTAAAACATTACCGAACGTAATACTGAGCGAAGCGAAGTATAAGTGAAGGTAGATGACCGAAGGTCATCTTTAAAGAATAAGGTAATGTAGTTTAAGATAAATGAATAGATACGGTTAAAAGAATGGAAGACCTGATTTCTTAGTAGTATCCATGTTATCTTCAATAATTTTACTTATTGTTTTTCTTTCATTGATGCTCATGTTCAATATATCTACATAACTAGCACCGCCCCGCATATACCAAGACATCTTTAGTGAGCTAGATTTTATCTCCTCACATTCATTCTCCAATTGTTCTATTAGGCCCTTGATTCCCTCGGAGTCAAGCGAAAGGAGCCTTAACCGAAAAAAGTTGATGCGTTAATTGTAAACTCTTGGTCGTATTCGTGCTGACAATGCATACATCTAATATGTAATGGTTTGTTCTCTGAGTTTTTACGCAACTCTAAGTTCACATTTTTAATTTCTTCAAATGTGTTTTTGTCTATGTTTCTTAAGAATTCTTCAATATATGATGGGTCGAATACAGTTGCCTCAGGAGTCTTTATATATTCAATGGTTTTAGTCATTAATTCAATAGTCATATGATTAATAGTTTCTAAAACTTTAGACATTTTATCATTCTTTGTATTGGGTTCTTGTTCATTTTCCATATCAATCATCATACGTTGCAATTCAAATTGCATGATGTTAGTATTGTTAACTTCTTTATAAGACAATGGTTTAAATCTTATAGATAGTTCACCTACAGTTAATGGAGTTTTATAGTCGCCGGGATTAAAGCCAGCTAGTAAGCCAGCTAAGTTCACATCATATTTTGATGGTTCAGTACATTTAGGACAATTTGTTTCTATCTCCATTTCATTACCATTAGTAGCCATACGTATTGCTACTAATAATGGATCTAAGTCAACTACTGGAATTTGCCATGGATCTAATATATTGGGAACACAACTTTTAATAATTTCAAAAACAGCTACTCCGTTATACAATGCATCCGGGGTTCTGCTAGTAATTTCATCAATAGCAGTCATAGGATATACAGGTAATTCACCGTTTTCAGTCATTATTAATGTACCTTCAGCATATCCAGCGCCCTGAGAAGGTAGTTTTAGATATAATGCCGGTCTACGAAAATATTGTTGTAGTGGGTTGCTAGTTAGTGTTGCCATAATTTTCTCCAATTTTTAGATACTAAATACAATTAGTACCCAACTATTTATAGGTAAAAAAACTATGGCAGATTTAAGTCCCGAACAACTACAAGGTTTAGCTGATGCATTAACCGGCACGGCCAGATCCTCTAATGATTTAACTAGAGAACAGCAGAATCAAGTACAACGTCAAAGAGAATTACAAGAATCATTAAGAAAAACACGTGAGTATTTTGCTGATTTGGGTAGTACTCTAATCAGCACTGAAAGAGGTACTAGTAAGTATGCTAATGCTATCACCGGTGCTACTGATGCAGCCGCTGGATTAGCAAGTCAATTTGGCTTATTAGGGATGGCTGCCGGGTATGTAATTAAAGCACTAGGTGGGATAGCGGCAGCAAGTTTAAAGCAAAATGATGCATTAATAAAAACTTTTAAAACTTTAAGCGATTTTGGTGCCATAGATTTAGATAATAATTTCAAAAATTTAAACGCACAGTTACTAAAATTAGGCTATACAGCAGAAACTTCACAAGAATTTTCAAACACACTTAGAAAAATTGCTCCTGAATTAGCAATGTTTGGTGGTACCGTATCTGCTGGCGCTCAAAAATTTATAGACGCCGGCGCAGAATTAACCGGTCCTAAAATGCAAAAGCAATTGTATAACTTAGGTTATACAAATGAACAGATATTAGATTATGCCGGTAGTTTTATAGCAAGAAATACTAAAAATCAAACATTATTAGATAAGAGTACAGGAAATGTTGCTAACCAAAGTTTTGGATATTTAAAAACTTTGACTGAACTAACTGCTCTTACTGGTGCAAGCAGAGACCAAGCAGAAGAAGTAGCCAGAGCACAGCAATTAGAATTGGGATGGAGATTGCATTTATCAGAAGTTGCAAAACGTAGCCCAGAAGAAGCTAAAAAATTGCAAGAGTCTATGCAATTACAGTTATTAGTTAATAAAGATATGGCAATGACTGTCATGGATCAGATTGTTAATAACGGAGCAATAACAACAGAGAATAGCGCACGTAATATAAATTTAGTAGGTGACACAGCTTTACGTACTGTTGAAATGGCAAAACGACAAGGTAGTGAGGCTGTTACAGATACAGCAGCCATTCTTAGTAGTAGATTGCCGGCTATTATGGCACACATAGAACAATTTGGAGCCACTGGTAAAATATCTGCTGACGCTGCCAAAGAATTAGGTCTAAATGTAGAGTTACTGAATACTCTTACTCGTTTAGGAATGATGGATGAAAAAACACTAACAAAATTAAAAACACAAATTGCCGGAATTATAGGTTCAGGTAATGCTAGATTAACATTAGAATCACAAGACGAACAAGAGCAACGTAAAAGAAGGGCAGCAGCCGAAGAACTTACTCGCCAAATGGGTGACTATATGGTTCCGGGAGTAACTAAGTTTTCAATATTGGTTAATCAGGCAGGGTTAGCATTAGCAAAATTTACAAGATTTATTACCGGGGGTACAGTTGACTTTGTAGATAATTTTAGAGATTTTAGTAATTTAGAAGAAGTTAAAGATGCATTAGGGGAATACAAACAAAAAGAACTTGATTTATTACAGAAACGTTTAAAAGCAGAAGAAGAACTTAAAGATGCGTTAGAAGATAAGGCAAGACAAGAGCGGGCTTATGCAAATGCAAATATCACCGAAACAGAAAGAGGAAAACTCATGGAAGGGGTCAATAAGGCTGTAAAAACAGCAAGAGAAGGCCTTCGTGAAGTTGATGATGCTACTAGAGCAAACAGAATTAATACTCAACAAGCTGAACAAACAAAAAACACATTAGAAAAACAAAACGCTAGTGGGCAAGGTGGAGGACAGGCTATGGCAGGTCCTCAAGGTAGTAGTTTTGCAGGAATAAAAATTAAACCCGGGGCACATACTGAAGGTTCACAACTTGATCCTAGATTACCCGGACTTGCTAAAAAGATGTCAGAACTTTTTCCGGATGCCTATATCACATCAGCTAATGACGAATATCATAGAACTGGTAATATTGATCCAGCGACCGGTAAAGTTAGAGGTTCAAAGCACAAAACAGGTGAAGCATTAGATTTTGCATTCCCGCCCGGGAGCACTCCTAGTGTAGAAGAAGGTAACTATATAGTTGATAAGCTAATAGGATTAGGATTTAAATCTGCAAGAGATGAATACAATAATCGTAGTGCCGGCGCAACTGGTGGCCACATCCATGCTGAGTTAGCTACTGGTGGTATTGTACGCGGACCTAAAACAGGATATCCAGCTATGTTACACGGCACAGAAGCAGTACTTCCAATGAACATGCTTAAAGACTTTAGCAACCAAATAACTAAATTCCCGTTTACTAGTGGTAGTAATATGGGCGGAACAAATGATATGGATTCGTTACTAAGAATTATGGAACAGGTCTATGGTAAAATAGAAGAAATGGTTGATTATCAACGTGCTACTAAGTTTGTACAAGAAGATATTTTAGTCCAAGTCAAACATTAACAGATAAATATCAGTATGACTTATAAAAAGCGTTTTTCCGGACCCAACACAACAGGTCAACTTAGTCCGATATCGGGAAGTAATAGCAACCAGGGTGCATGGAATAGCGGTGTAACACCTTATAATCCAAAATCAACTAGCTCCTATAACAATGACCAATTTGGATATAGAAACTATCAAAGTCGTTTACCAGAAGTGTATACTGGTCACCCAAATCGTATTGAACGATACAATCAATATGAAATGATGGATGTAGATGCTGAAATTAATGCATGTTTAGATATTATTGCTGAGTTCAGTACACAGAAAAACGAACAAAATAATACACCTTTTGAAGTTGAATTTACAGAAGAACCAACACCCCATGAAGTTGAATTGATTAAAAAGCAACTACAGCAATGGTGTAAACTCAACGAATTTGATACAAGAACATTTAAAATATTCCGTAATAGTATCAAGTACGGTGACCAAGTATTCATTCGTGACCCAGAAAATTTCAAGCTATACTGGGTAGATATGACTAAAATAACAAAAGTTATTGTTAATGAAAGTGAAGGTAAGAAACCTGAACAATATGTTATTAAAGATATTAACTTAAATTTACAAAATTTAACGGTAACAGAGAAAGTAAGTACAGATTTTGCCGCAAGCCCAAGTACAGGATTTGGCGGCACCGGTGGAGGTGGCAGTTCAGGTGGCTATACAGTACCAAGCATGCCGCAGGGAACTGCTGGTAGTCGTTTTACGTTAGGGTTAAATGAAGCAGCCATCGATGCTAAACACGTATTGCATTTAAGTTTAACCGAAGGTTTAGATAGATTCTGGCCTTTTGGACAAAGTATTTTAGAAAACGTTTTCAAAGTCTATAAACAAAAAGAACTATTAGAAGATGCTATCTTAATCTATCGTGTACAACGTGCCCCGGAACGTAGAGTATTTAAAATTGACGTAGGTAATATGCCAAGTCATATGGCTATGGCTTTTGTTGATAGAGTTAAAAATGAAATTCACCAAAGACGTATACCTAGTGTACAAGGCGGTTCAAATTTCATGGATGCAACATATAATCCGTTGAGCATGAACGAAGATTACTTCTTTCCGGTAACTGCTGATGGTCGTGGTAGTGATGTTACTACATTACCCGGTGGTGATAATTTAGGTCAAATTGATGATTTGCGTTATTTTAATAACAGATTAGCACGTGGATTACGTGTGCCAAGTTCATATTTGCCACAAGGCCCGGAAGATAGCCCAACCCCATTAGCAGACGGTAGAGTTGGAACTGCTATGATTCAGGAGTTTCGTTTCAATCAATATTGTGAGCGACTACAGAAGTATATCAGTCAAAAACTAAATGATGAATTTAAATTATTCATGCGTTGGAGAGGATTTAATATTGATTCTAGTCTATTTGATATTAAATTTAATGCTCCGCAGAACTTTGCAGCCTATCGTCAATCAGAACTTGACACATCACGGGTAACTGTATTCCAGTCAATGGAAGCTTTCCCGTATATTAGTAAACGTTTTGCTATGCAACGATTCTTAGGGTTAACACAAGAAGAAATCGAAGAAAACAACAAACTTTGGTTTGAAGAACGTCAAGAACCAGAAGATAGTGAAGCTAGTGGAAGTGACTTACGTAGTATTGGTATAAGTCAAGGTGATATGGAAACTGATACTGAAACGGCTGAGAATTTAGAAGCAGGCCCGGATCCATTAGCTAGCCCAGATGGTATGCCAGTTGCAGTAGGCGGACCTGAAACTATGCCAATGGGCGGTGGCGCACCTGCACCAACTATGTGATAAATAGTATATAGGAAATATACAAGTGAAATTATTTGAAATGTTTAATCCATCTGTTGAAGGGTATCAAGATGTTACTAAAGATAACAGTCCGCCCAAGTGGAAAGAAACACGTAAAACAAAATTAACACTGCGTCAAATAAGAAAATTACGTAAAATGAATGATGTACGTAACTTTGAACGTACTAAAAATCTTAAAAAAATTCGCAAACAATTCACTCCTGTAGCCCCAGAAACTCCTGGATTATAACGCTACTAGTACTATCTGTACTAAAAACGTAAAAAAATAGCACATATTGAGTAGTTTTAGCAACTACTCACTAAATAACTTTACAAAGCCATTTCTACGTAGGAGAACAACAATGGATAACAAAAAATTTGAGCAGTTGATTGATTTAATTATCAATGAAGATGAAGATAAAGCACGTGCATTATTTCACGATATCGTGGTTGAAAAAAGCCGCGAAATTTATGAATCAATGATGGACGAAGACATGGGCATGGGTGGTATTCAAAACCGTGACCAAGTAGGTGGATTACAAAACGAAATCGGTGCCGAAGAACAAGGCATGGCTGAAGATGAAGATGAATTTGCTGACATTGAAATGGATGACGGCGAAGGTGAGATGGACGTCGACCTTGACAGCGATGACATGGACGACGGCGAGATGGGTGAAGAAGATTTAGAAGACCGTGTTGTTGACTTGGAAGATAAACTAGACCAGCTAATGGCTGAGTTTGAAGAAATCATGGGCAACGACGGTGAAGAAGACATGGGCGGCGACGACATGGGCGGCGACGAAATGATGGAAGGTGAAGATGAAGACCTTGAAGAAGGTGAAGAAGAAGTAACTGAAGCTGAAGATGATGAAGAAGCATTAGAAGAATCTATTCAACTACAAAAAGTTAAGAGTGTAACACATGGCGACAATGGTCAACAAACAAAGAGCCCAGTTGCTGGTAAGAACCCAATCGGTGCTCGCCCAGCTAACAAGCTAGGTGGACATGAGTCTACTACAGGTGGTACACAAAGTGGTTTGTTAAAGCCAACTCCAAGCACAATTCCTGGCAAGTATAAAAATGCCCCAGGCGCTACATTTAGCGAAAAAGGCGAAGCAGCACCAAAGCCAAAGCACGGTGATGACGGACAAAATACAAAGTCTATCACTAGCGAAAGCAAAAAGAGTGTTAAGAAGCCAGTAGCACAAGCTACTAAAAAGATTGTTAAAAGATAAGGTAACCTGAGATAATGGCTTTGTATCTCAAAGAGCATCTAACTTTCGACCGTGCCAGTATGGTGGTTGAGAGTGAAGGTGAAGGTAGCAAGAAGTCCCTTTATATGAAAGGGATATTCATTCAGGGTGGGGTAAAAAACGCTAACGAGCGTGTTTACCCTGTTTCTGAAATCGAATCTGCTGTAAATACTCTAAATGAACAAATTCAAACTGGTTATTCAGTTCTAGGTGAAGTAGATCACCCTGATGATTTAAAAATTAATTTGGACCGTGTATCACATATGATTACTCAAATGTGGATGGATGGTGCAAATGGATTCGGTAAACTAAAAATTCTACCAACTCCAATGGGACAGTTAGTGTCTACAATGTTGGAGAGTGGTGTTAAACTAGGTGTCAGTTCTAGAGGCAGCGGTAACGTTGATGATGGTTCTGGCAAAGTCAGTGACTTTGAAATAGTCACTGTGGATATTGTCGCACAACCAAGCGCACCCAATGCGTATCCCAAAGTAATTTATGAAGGTATGATGAATTTACGTCATGGTCATAGAATGCTGGAAATTGCAAAAGATGCTCAGGGCGATAAGAAAGTACAGAGATACCTGAAAGACGAAGTGGTTCGTCTTATCAAGGACCTCAAGATTTAAAGGGAAAAGATATGCTAGATGCAATCAAACCATTACTTGAGTCTGGACTAATCAATGAAGAAACCAGTGTCGCTATTAACGAGGCATGGGAATCAAAATTGAATGAAGCTAGAGAACAAGTACGTGCTGAACTACGTGAGGAATTCGCACAACGTTACGAACATGACAAACATGTAATGGTAGAAGCCCTTGATAAAATGGTTACTGATGGCTTGACAAGTGAAATTGAAGAATTTCAACTTGAAAAGCAAGCAATGAACGAAGACCGTGTTAACGCAAAACGCAAACTACAAGAAAATGCAGCCAAGTTTAATAATTTTATGGTAACTAAGTTATCAGAAGAAATCAAAGAACTACGTACTGAGCGTCAAATACAAAAAGAAAGTCAACAAAAGTTAGAACAATTTATTGTTCATGCTCTTGCCCGTGAAATTAAAGAATTCGCACAAGATAAACAAGCTGTTGTTGAAGCTAAGGTTAAGTTAGTTGCAGAAGGTCGTAAACAACTAGAAACATTAAAGGCACGTTTCGTGTCTGAAAGTGGAAAACGTGTTAACGAAGCTGTAAGTAAACATCTAAAAGGTGAAATGAGCCAATTGAGAGAAGATATTATGACCGCACGTGAAAACGATTTTGGTCGCCGTATCTTTGAAAGTTTTGCTAGTGAATTCAGTGCTACTCATTTAAATGAGAAGGCTGAAACACGTAAGTTAATGCAAGCATTAATGAAAAAAGACGAACAATTAGCTGAGTCTACAAAGAAAATCGCTGAAACTAAGCAATTAGTTGAAAGCACACAACGTGAAGTCCGTATTATTAAAGAATCAACTAATCGCCAACAAGCGATGGATGAATTGCTAAGTACCCTTAATAAGGAAAAAGCAGTATTAATGCGTGACTTGCTAGAAAGCGTCCAGACACCTCGTCTACAAGCCGCTTTCGATAAGTATCTACCAGCAGTGCTGAATAATATCAATGAAAGAAAAGAGCCTAAAAAGCAAATGATTTCAGAAAATATTAAAGCAGTCACCGGGGATAAATCTGCCATTAAACAATTCGAAGTCGAGCCGCGTGATAACGTGATTGACCTTAGACGTTTGGCAGGGCTCTAAACAAAGACATAATTTAGGAGAAATATAAATGTCACAAGTTCTATTAGAAAGCCGTTGGGACGAAACCAAAGAAGCCCTACTTGAAGGTCTTAAAGGTAATCGCCGCTCAACAATGAGTGTTATCTTAGAAAACACTAAAAAACAGTTACTATCTGAATCTTCAGCTGGTACAACAACATCTGGTAATATTGCTACATTAAACCGTGTGATTCTTCCGGTTATCCGTCGTGTCATGCCAACAGTTATCGCTAACGAGTTGGTTGGTGTTCAGCCAATGACAGGACCAGTTGGTCAAATTCACACTCTACGTGTTCGCTATGCTCAGTCTTTAACAGACAACAGCACAGCCGCAACAAGCGTAACAGCTGGTGAAGAAGCATTGAGCCCATTCAAAATTGCTCAAGCATACTCAACACAGACAAATGCATCTGGTTCATCATCTATCTATACTGGCAATAACACTGCTACTTTAGAAGGTAATGGCGGTAAGCAAATTTCTGTGCAAATCTTGAGACAAGCTGTTGAAGCTAAGTCACGTAAATTGCAAGCACGTTGGACATTTGAGGCAGCACAAGATGCTCAGTCTCAACATGGTATTGACGTAGAAGCAGAAATCATGGCTGCTCTAGCACAAGAAATTACTGCTGAAATTGACCAAGAGATTCTATTGAGTCTAAACACATTGGCTACAACAGAGTATACATATAACCAAGCTACCGTTTCAGGTACAGCTACATTCGTTGGTGACGAGCATGCCGCATTGGCAGTTCTAATCAATCGTGTTGCTAACTTGATTGCTCAACGCACACGCCGTGGTGCTGGTAACTGGGCAGTTGTATCTCCAGCAGCCTTGACAGTATTGCAATCTGCAACTACTTCAGCATTTGCACGTACAACAGAAGGTACATTCGAAGCTCCAACTAACACAAAACTAGTTGGTACATTGAATGGTGCTATGCGTGTATTCGTAAACAGCTACGCACAAGACACAGCTCCTGTACTAGTTGGTTACAAAGGTTCTAGCGAAACAGATGCGGCAGCATTCTATTGCCCATACATCCCATTGATGTCATCTGGCGTTGTTTTAGATCCATCAACTTTCGAACCAGTCGTATCATTTATGACACGTTATGGTTACATTGAGTTGACAAACACTGCATCATCTTTCGGTAATGCGGCTGATTACTTGGGCGCTATCGCTGTAAGTAATCTTACATTCCAATAATCTTTTCATAGGGATGGGAAGTAAGAAGCACTCTTCGGAGTGCTTTTTTTTGGATACCGCAAAGTAGTATCCTTAAAAAATGATAAATAAATAATATAATGATAATTTGGAACATACATGTCTATAGCAGGAGATTCATTTAACGCAGTCGGTGGGTATACAATAGGTATACCACCTATACCAGTAATTACTGGAAATAGTAGTAGTGATGTTACTACACTTAGTGTTACCTATGCCAATATTGCTACTAGTGCAAATATAGGCGGAGTGTTAATTAATGCTAATACTATATCTGGTGGTTTATTTCTGGGGAATTTTCAAGGTAACATCGTGGGTAATGTTGTTGTTGGTGGATTAGATACCCAACTTTTATTTAATGATAGCGGAAACATTGGGGCTGACCCAGGATTTACATTTGATCCAGCTACACAAGAAGCAGAAATTTCGGGAGTGTTAAGTGTTGGAACACTGTCATTGGGTATAGGGGTAAATCAAGTTACATCTAGTACTGTAACTAGTGCGGCAACAAGTAGTTCAAATCCAGATCAGGTGTTACATTATTTAATAGCAAGTGAGGTGTGTTCGTTAGATTATACTATTATTGCCACACAAATGGACATAGTAACAGAACTTCCAATAGCTAGACAAACTAGTAAATTGTTTGCAACAAAATTGAATACAGAAGTAAGTTATTATGAATATGGTTCGATTGATTTACCTGCACTAACTGCACATAGTGTAGCAGATTTTAAAGTTAGATATAATTTAGGTAATATTGAACTTACAGCAGAACCTACGTCAAGCGGTACTACCGTGTACAAGATTAGTATAATAAGTTATAAAGAATAAGGAAAATAAAAATGGCAATTAAGACCTTTAACTCAGTTGGTGGATTCTCAGTAGGAGAATCGATCACCACAGTAATAGATTCAAACTCTAATGTCACAGCATCATATGCTAACTTTAGTGGAAACGTATCAATATTTCAAGGTAATGTAGATGCATTAAGAATCAAAACTGATAATCTACTATATGCAAATGGTGATCCATGGGACTTTGATTCTGCAAACGGTTCAACCGATTACGTTCAATTTAAAGGTAGTTCAGGTGACTTAGCAGGTAATATTAATTTTACATTCAGCGAATCTGGAAATCTATTCAGTGCTAATAGCAACGCAAATATTGCCGGAGCAAGATTTGTATACGAAAATGGTAATGCTAATGTAACTGCAAATTACTTTATTGGTAAATTTGATGGAGCTATTAGTGGTGCAATTTCTAGTCCTGGTAGTAATACTGAAGTTGCATTCAATGATGACGGCATATTAAATGTAAGTAGCAAACTTACATTTATTAAAACTAGTGGTAACTTAACCGTAACCGGTAATGCAGATTTAGGTAATCTAACAACTAGTAATTATTTTCATGGATACTTTGATTCATTATCAAACAATCAATCTAACATCACTCAAGTCGGTACACTAATAAATGCTAATGTATCGGGTAATCTTGCCGTGGGTAACGTTGCTAACGTAGGAAACTTAAAAGTAAACACTGCTGTAGTTTCTAATTTAATACCTAGCGTTGATAACACATATACATTAGGTAATGCAACTAATATGTGGGGAAATATTTGGACTGGTTCAAATATTTGGATTGGCACAGGGGATGCATACCTAAAAGCTAGCGGTGATGTTATACAAACTGCTAACATAAACGTTTTCAGTAAAACAACTACACTTGATTTGAAAGTTAGACAAGATTCTACTTTTGACAGAGATGTTACTATTTCAGGTAACTTAACTGTTTCAGGTACAACTACATATATCAATGCAACTAACTTAAGTACTATTGATCCTTTGATTAGTTTAGGTGCTGATGCTGCCGGCGGAAATATAGCATCATATGATGGCAAAGACCGCGGTTTAGTATTACGTAACTACAATGCAGTAGCAGATAGAGTTAATAACCAATTTCTAGGTTGGAGTTCTGCAAGTAATGAATTTAGAGCAGTTGCAGATATATCAAGTATCATTCAGGAAGTTGTAACCCCAAATGCAAGTGCAACAGGTAGTGGTTATGCTAATGTACGTGCATATAACTTTTTGGGTAATGTATATGGCACAGTTAAAACAGCGGCCCAAGGAGATATCACTAGTTTAGGTACTCTTACTGGGTTGACGGTTCACACAGCCGGAATGACCGGTAATGTAACAACTGATAATGCTAATGTACTCGGTGTACTTAAAGTAAGTGGGTTAACATATCCAATTGCTGATGGTACGGCACATCAAGTTTTAGAAACTGACGGATCTGGCACATTATCATTTACTACCATTGACACGTATCGTATTGCAAATGGTACAAGTGTTGTAACAGTTAATGGCCCCGGTGGTAACATAGAACTTACATCAGCGGGTGTTACTACGCTTACAGTAACAGATACTTGGGCAAATGTTACCGGTAATGCCTACGTTTCAAATAATTTTACAGTAAACAATATTGCTACTGTAGGTAGCCTAACATTTAAATCATATTCTGCAGCCGACGGATCTCAATTATCAACTACATCTAGTATAAGAACTCAATCGTTTACTACAACCAGCATATCAAGCAATCAAACTATTGCTCAAATTGATATAACTGGTACAGGATATAGAGCCGCAGAATTTTTTATTAAAGGTGAGAACCCTGCAGGGGGTAAATACACTGTGGCCACAGTACATGCTATACATAATGGGTCTACACTAGTTGATTGGGTGGTATTTGGTTCGGTGAATATAGGTGCCGCATTGCATACAGGATATAGTGTAACATTAACGGCAGGCACAACACTTAGATTGAGAGTCTCCCCTTCAACTACGGATTCAATTGTTTGGACAACACAGATTAGATTAATTTAAGTTAGGCCACATAACGGAAAATTATATGGCAATTAAAAAGTTCAACTCAGTAGCGGGGTTCTCAGTTGGAGAACAAGATTACGTTATAGATGTAGTCGATGACCAAGCCAATATCACTGCTAATAACCTAACCGTAGGTAATATTACCTCATTGGGTGACGTAGGTAATGTAAAAATTACCGGTGGTAGTGCCAACTACGTACTGAAAACTGACGGATCTGGTAATCTATCTTGGGCTACTGCTAAAGCTGGTGGTGGTTCTCCAGGTGATACATATGTACAGTTTAATGACGGTGGTGAGTTTGCCGGAGTAGCAGATTTTACTTTTGATAAAACTGCAAAATTACTTACTGTAACTGGTAATATTACAACTGGTAATTTATCTGGTGGAAATCTAATAACAGCTAACTACGCTAGTTTTAGTTCAAATCTAATTTCAGGTAATGCTAACTTAGGTAATCTAGCTACCGCTAACTATGTAACTATCTCATCTAACTTAATTTCAGGCAATGCTAACTTAGGTAATTTAGCAAGTGCTAATTTTATAGATATATCAGCCAACTTAACATCAGGTAATGCAAGTCTAGGTAATTTAGCAACAGCAACTTATGTAACTGTATCAGCCAACTTAATTTCAGGCAATGCTAATCTCGGTAACGTAGCTAGTGCTAATTTTATAAACATATCATCTAACTTAACTAGTGGTAATGCAAATCTTGGTAACTTATTAACTGCCAACTATGTAACTGTAGCCGCTAATTTAATTTCAGGCAATGCTACCTTAGGTAATTTAGCAAGTGCTAATTTTGTCACCGTAAGTTCTAATATCACTGCTGGTAATATAAACGCCGGTAATGTACTAGTAGCTAATTATATTAGTGGTACACTTGATTCATTGTCAAATAACCAATCTAATATCACTAATGTAGGTACATTATTAGGATTAAGTGTATACGGAAACACTTACATGAATGGTAACTTACATGTAAGTGGTAATATATCGTATATAAACACTGTTATAACATTTGTAGTTGATCCTATCGTTGAGCAAGGCGGTGCGGCAAATAATGCTAGCGCATTGTCAACTGATGATGGAAAAGATAGAGGTACTCTACTTCATTATTATGATGAAAATATTACTGCACCCGTTGATGCATTTATGGGTTGGAAAAATGCATCTGATGAATTTATCTTTGCTAGTAATGTATCAGTATCAAATGACATAGTAACAGTAAACGAATATGGCAACGTACATGCTAATTACTTTATAGGTAAACTATCTGGGACCGGAGACTTAACATCGTTAGATGTATCAGGTAATATAACCGCAGGTAATATAATTGGACCATTAGCTAATGGCAATAGTAATGTAAATATACCAGTAGCTAATGGTAATATAAATTTTAGCGTATATGGAAATGCCAATGTAGCCATTATCACTTCAACGGGTGCTAATGTTAACGGTTATGCAAATATTTCAGGTCTTGTTAGTGCAGGTAATCTAACAACAGTTGGAAACATTACGGCTGGTAATGCAAGTCTTGGTAATTTAGCAACTGCAAACTACTTTACTGGTACACTAACGACCGCAAGTCAACCTAATATTACAACAGTTGGTACATTAACTAACTTAGATGTAGCAGGTAATTTGACCGTAGGAGGAACATTTACGTATGTAAATGCTACTGTATCTTCTATTACTGACCCATTGATTGATTTGGGTAATGGTTCTAACAACGCCGGACTTACCAGCAATGATGGTATGGATAGAGGTGCAGTATTGCATTACTATGTAGGCAGTCCTGGTACCGGCACAGCAGTTGATGCGTTCATGGGTTGGGATAATAGTAATAGTGAATTTGTATTTGCTAGCAATGTAACTGTAGTAGATAATGTAATCACATTTAATGAAATTGGAAATGTTAGGGCTAATACTCTTACTACAATAGGTAATTTAACAATTGGCGGAACTCTCAATGTAACAGGTGGAATTTCCGGTAGTGTTGGTAATGCTATACCATTGGGCTATCCAACCGATGCAAACTTAATTACTCCCGGAGCTCTAGATATATGGACAACTACTACAACAGTAACAGATGCAATTGATGACTTAAACGAAGTAATGTTGAATGTTGTTAAAGGAACATTTGTTGGTAACGTAGATTTTACTGCTAGTGTAGTAGCAGGACCCAGCCCATTAACACTTACTTTTAGTAGAACATTTAATGGAACTGGCACTAACTATCTATGGGATTTTGGTGATGGTACAACAAGTACTAGTTCAACACCTAGTAAGACGTATACGAATTTGTCAGGTGGACAATTTACAGTTACATTAACAGTAAGTAACAGTAGTGGTTCGGGTGCTGGAGCAAGTGATAGTAAAATTAAAACAGACTATATAACATTATACACACCAACTCCAATCCCAAGTTTCACCTTAAGCAAAACTGCGTTAGATACCGGTACTAGCTTAAGTGTAACAAACACAAGTCAGTATGCACAAAGTTATGTGATACATTGGGGTGACGGTACAAGTGATGCTATTGCATCAAATGGTGTACCTGGCGGTGTAGGTGGCGGGGCAAAAACACATACCTATACTATAACCGGATCAGCAGATACTAGATATCAACCATATATTATAGCTACAAGTACTACTGCAGGACCTAGTCCAGTAAGTGTAACCAGTTCTACACAAAATGTATATGTTTATAAAACACATAGTCCAACCTTTACATATACTACACTAGAAGGTAATAACGATTATACTTTAACACCTGATGGATGGAATGTTACATTTACTAATACAACACCTGCAGGCGTAGGAGCAACAAGTACGTTCTCTGGTAATTATTATAAATGGACATGGGGTGATGGTACCACAACAAGCGTAAACGCTGGATCAGGTAGTGCGGGTGACAGAAGTGTAAATATAACACATAAATTTAGTTTAACTAATCCTGCAGTAAATCAAAATTTTACAGTTAACCTAGAAGTTTATAATGGACATTCTACTAGCCCATTCAGTTCAATTACAGTAACAGTAACGGTGCATCCTGATCCACAATCAATATTTACAGGTACAGCAGTAACAACATCAGACAGAACAGGTGATTCCGTACAAAAAGGATATTTATTTACTGATTTGAATGGATTGAATAGAGCAATATTCCGCTTTACTAACACTTCATTGAATACTGACACATATAAATGGACATGGGGAGATACCACTGATAGTGGAATAATAACTAGTGGTTCAGGAACTCCTAGTGCTACGATAGACTATACTTATACTGCTACAGGTACATACACAGTTAGCTTATTAGCAACAGGCACATATAGCGAATCTGCTAGTGATGATACTAATACTAAGGCTAGTTATATAACTGTTGCATCAGCTCCGGCTGCACCATCAGGATTGTCTACGGTAACATTAACAATGAGTACGGCAAGCGCTGGTACAACTCCATACTTGGCCGCAAGTGCTACTGATAATTCAGGTGGCGGTATACCACTAGCCGGCACACTTGTTACTAGATATGTAACAGGAACTGTAGTAACTTCAACTGTCAGTGACATATATAATTCATATACTGGTACATTGTCTGCGTTATTTAACGGTAGTACTGATGGTTCTAAAACCTTCACTAGTGGTAGTGATACGGGAACATATGGTAACTTAGTTATTACGGTAGATAGAGATGCACATTTAGTAAGTGCAAGCACATACCCTAGTGATTTTTATAAAGTGTTTAGTGGATACTACACTACAGCATTGAGCGGAGTAACAGTTGGTTTTAATAATATAAAATTATCACACACTACTACCGGTGATTCAAGCACAGTTGGTTTTGTTAAAGATGATGTAACATTGACACCCACGGTTGATGTAAGTATTGCAACATTGACAGAAGGCACACCAGGTACATATCGTTATATTTCAGGTATACCATATTACAATACCGGTAGTCCAGTATTAACATTAACAACAGCAAAAATATATAACTGGATTGGACAAACATATTTAGGTCCATATAATACTGCAACGCCATTCACAATTGAAGCTAACCTTAACTATGAATCAACTACTGGTGCAGTAATTTCTTCTCAAACTAAAACATATGCACAGTTGAATACTAGTGCACCAAGTAGTTTCTTAACAGGAAATAATCCAAATAGTGATACAGGAAAAGATAGTGGAAGTCCTGCAACAGTAGGTCCACAAAGCATAAGTATTAGTGCATCTTCTGTATTATCTGTACAAGATATCAGAGTTAAAGCAACTAACGTAAATGGAACTGGAAGCACTAGTGTGATTAGTAAAAAAATTCAAGTATTCACCGCTACACCAACTGGTTTTGTGGAAACTAGTATTACTTACGGAGCTACTACTGCTAAACGTATTGTTATATCCGGGGCAACTGGTGCCAACCCAACATACAATAGTGCAACAAATTATTACTCATCTTTCCCGTGGACAGGTGTACAAACAATTGCAGGCACAGATGAAGCAATAGTTCGTTGGAATCAATTAAAATGGTTTAATACTGATTTAAGTACAGGTTACTTACCAGTAGGACCAGATTTGAATACAGGAAGAACTAGTGGATATCAATATTTCCGTGGTGCATTTTCTAAAACACTAGTTCAAAACTTTAGTGTCACTATAACAGGTAAGATATCAGGATTATTCTTTGCAGCTCCAGGAACAACCATTGACGCGGCTAGTGGTTTAAATGGATGGATAGACGCATCAGTAACATATGCAGGTGGAGGCGCACCTGGTTCAAATACTGGTGCCGGCGGCAATGGCGGCAACGGATGTGCAAAAACAAATGCAGACAAAGTTCCTTTAGGATCAGTAATTTCAGGGACAACATATAACATGACACTAGGGTCAATAAGTACTTCAAATTCTACAGGCAATCAAGTGCTATTCAGCATAGTATTAGCATCCGGGGATTATGTATCTTCATGGAGTTTTAGTTAATGGCACTAAGTACCACTGAACAACTTGACTATTTGTGGAAAAAGATAGGTTACGGTGTAACCAAAACTGATAGCGCAAGTAATAAATTAGCATTTAACGAATCCATAGCAAGTCCGTTATTGCTTAGAGCCGATAAATTATGGACTCAAGCCGGAGAAATTCCCGGAGTTAAACCTACAACCACATCTAGTGTTGTAAGAATATATAAAGATGGTAGTGGCTCATGGACATCAACTGTTAGGTGTGTAGAAGATACTACATCATCTGATAATAGAACTTGGAAGACTAATTCGACAGATTGGATTCCCCCTGAATTTGGTTCTACCTATCTTGTTACAGTATATATTGATAGTAATACTTCTACTACACCGCAATCAACTGGTACTCAATTATTTGCAGCCGGCGCAAGCGGTAGTAGTAATGACGAATGGTTCTTTGATTATCAATCAGGTGTATTATATTTTATAGGTACTAATTTACCAACTGATATTGCATCTGGTGTTACGGGCAAAAGTATATACATAAGTGGTGCTAGATATATTGGTACATTTGGTATTAGTGGTTCAGTATCTAGTACAAGTGCTGATTTAGGCAATATTCATATTGAACAAAATACAATATCATCTAGTAATACTAATGGAAACATTATATTAGATCCAAATGGTACAGGTGTTACTAACATTATAGGTAATTTGAATGTATCTGCTACTAGTAATCTAGGTCCAACGTCTAATGTAGTAATTACCGGTGGAACTATTGGTCAATTTTTACAAACTGATGGCTATGGATCATTAACATGGGCTACAGTAGACTCATTTAAAATTGCAAATGGCACAT
>Ga0208966_1000075_pt1 | contig 30047 bp, 51 predicted proteins | sample GreLakmeHU45MSRF_FD_187701 | JGI IMG/M metagenome (GOLD analysis project Ga0208966, IMG submission 187701) | Freshwater lentic microbial communities from great Laurentian Lakes, MI, USA - Great Lakes metaG HU45MSRF (SPAdes) | ecosystem: Environmental > Aquatic > Freshwater > Lake | place: Great...
CATGCGGCACTTTGCCGCCAGTCGCGGAGGTCGTGTACTCAATCGCTGACGACTGGCATTCGTAGCATTTTGTATTATCTATCATTTCAAACTCAAACTATGTCTCTGTTTGACTCAAGTGCGCCGTCGAGACACAGTCTTCCTGTGGGAGCGTCTTGGTTTATGTTTCCCCAAACAGTTACCCATACGCTTCCTTCGTGATACTCGATGCCTATTGGAGCGCCAGAACCGCTTTCGCTGTAGTAGTCTCCATAGCCGTCTACTTGCACGTAAATGCTGTTGCCTGAAAACTCTACGGCGCAAGAAACTGTTTTACCGCTTTCACGATCTTTCAACTCATATTGTTGGGCCATGCTTATTCCTCTCCTGTGGGTACGGTTGTGGGTACGGTTGTGGGTACGGTTGTCAGTACCGCAGTGACTGTTGTCAGTACCGCAGTGACTGCTGTGAGTACCGCAGTCTGCTGGGTTCTGCAAAGCGCGCAAAACAACAACGCGCAAAAATGCGAGAATACTGCCGGCAAAATTGGCAGATATGTGAGTTTTAGGCCGAGATACTGCAAAAACCGAATTTATGGCAATGGCAAAGCCACTAAAAACTGCGGCGTAAGTCGTTGCCCGCAAACACGTTGCGCTAACCGCAAAGAAATATCATGATCACGTTGGGCTTACCTTGTAGTAGTCCTGTACCAGGACTACATGCGGATAATTTCTAGTAGATTTAATTTTCTGCAATCGGGTAAAGTTTGCATTCTTTTCAGCTTTCGTAAGTGCTGCCAAGCACAGGACTTACGAGCAAGGCTATAGTTTCGTGTTTCGCGAAAATCGAAAGCTTGTGATTGCGCGAATCGTAAGTCGTTTCTAAGACACGATTTACGTAATATTTGGATCACCTGCGTTCCGATTTGTTTCTGCGTTTTTGGGCTTCATGAAACTTGACCACTGCGTCAGCTGCTTGTTGCGACTCTGCTTGGCTGTAGCCTTCTTGCCGAAAACGTTCTGTAGCGTAGCGGTGATTAAAACTGGTCGGATCAGGCTGGTACGTCGTTGTGCCCCCAGTTGGCTCTACGGCTGTGCGTACGATCGTCATGAGGACAGCCAGAATAAAAATAGCTGCCGCCAATACGCCAAAGCTGTTGTACTTTGGTGGCTCTATATTTGGGCTCATATTGTCTCCTTTGCTTTAAGTGAAGTGTCCGCGCCCTAGTCTATAACGTTTAAGCTACCGTATCTTGATCTACGTGCAAGCCGTTTACAGCTTCGCACATACTCGCAATTGTATCGCCGAAAATAAATACATTGTCTCTGTTACCGTGCTCAGTGATTTTGAAAGACCAGTCGCCGCTGTTGCTCATCCACTCCCACACGTCCTGCATAGTGACGGCGCTATACATAACCATGTAGCATTCGTCACTACCGTCGTCCGAGTACGGGTCCGAGAGCAATATATCAAACCGGTCAATTTTCCGCGTCGTGTAGTTTGCCATGGTTTTCTTTCTTCATGTAGCAGCGGGCGAGCGAGCAAGCGTTTTGACGTTGACGATCTGCCAATTTCCGTTTCGGATGGTTCTGCTGTGGTCACAACCCCATAGGGGATAATCGTCCACAAATTTTTGCGCGTCGGCTTCTGTGGCGTATTGGATCGTTGTCATTGGTATCCAATCCCGGCATACTTTATCAAAAATATAAATTTTATACACGTTAAACTCCTACCGGCTTGATCTTCGATATGTCTGGTACGTAGCCGCAGGCTTCTTTTGCCTCTGGATAGCCGGCTTCTCGCAGCGCAGACTTGATGCGGCGCTCGATAATTGAGCATTCCATACAGATTGTCTCGTCTGTGAACCAGCTCAACGTCCGGATGGCCAAATCGTTGGCGCACCGGTCGCATTTCTTCGTGGTAAAGAATTCGCGGCTCGTTGCTTCGTGTGTCATGTTTGTTTCTTTCTGTGTGATTTAAACTGCGGTCATAGATATCTTTACCCTGGCTAGCTCAGGCTGCTTACGCCTATAAACCCAGCAAAGTTGTTGTCATAGCGATAGTGCGGTATCTCACACCGTTTTCTTCTGCCGCCCACACAACGCGCTGCGCGTTCATTGGGCGTCCAGCTAGCTTTAATTTCAGCCTTGCGGGCGGCTATAGCCGCCTGTTCTTCTGCGTCTGGTTCTTCAGCTTTGGCTTCACGAGCAGGCCTTGAGCCAAACCGCTTGTGCCGCCGGACAAGCTTGTAATGGGCTACAAGCGCCTGCAGCTGATACCGGGTTAAACCTATTTCGCCTAAAATATCTGTAACGGATAGCTCGCGGTTGTTCCATAACTGACTTAGCTGCTTGCGGCTTACTTTCTCTACTAACAACGATACTTGCATGCGTCTCTCCATGACATAAGAACAAGCCAATAATAATTATTGGCCGTGCGGCAAGCATATTCCAAGCACACGCTTTGTGGAAAGAGCCGCTCATGAAACGCGCTCGCTGCTGTCGATAACGCGCCAGCCGATTTTGGCAAACACTATTTTCGTCGCCTCAAAATCGCCTTGCGCTGCGTCACTGGTGCCTTTGGTCGGTATAAGCGTCAGCGTCTTGGCTTGCTTGTTCACTCGGAACATTGCGCCCGACCTAGGAATGGCCCACACCGCGCCATCAGCGAGCATATTTACAAGCCCGCGGCACCACTCGAGCGTTTCCTCTGACGGGTCCATTGGGTCATCAAGCGTGCTTTTGTCTGCGCGCCGATTTCCTGCTCTTCTGACCATTGAGCTTGCCTCCTGTTTTCTTTTTTGTAGCGGGTTTAGGTTTTGGCCCGACAGGGCCCAAGACATTGCCCGCAACATTGCCGCCGACATAGCCAGCGACATTGCCCTCGACATTGCCGGTAACATTGCCCCTGACGTTGCCGACATTGCCGCTGACGTAACCCACATTGCCGCTGACGTAACCCACATTGTCGCAGCTTTTGACATTGCCGCCGACGAAGACGACATCGCGCCAGACACCGGTCACGACACTGCCACCGACAGTGCCGACATTGCCCAAGACACAGCCTTCGACATTGCCGCCGATATTGCCGGCTATATCGCCCTTGACCGAGCCGCCGACATTGCCCAAAACATGGCCTCGGATATTTTTCAAGACGTCTTGAACGCACCAATCGCCGTTTTGGTCATTATGAAAAGATACAAGTTTTAATACGTCTTTAAGCGTTATTGGTTTGAACATTATTTGCCCCTTGTTTTCTTTTTTATAAGGGATTTGGTTCTTGGCCCGACTCTGCCTTTGACGCCAAGGTAAACATTGCCTAAAACACGGCCCAAGATATGGCCCCGGACATCGCCAAAAACACAGCCCTTGACGTCGCCGTTGACGTCGCCGTTAATATCGCCATCAACAGTGCCGCCGATATCGCCATCGACCTTGCCTTCAACACCGAATTCTTCGACATTGCCGCAGATGCCGCCGACATTGCCGCTGACAATCCCGCAAACATTGCCGTAGACATCGCCATCGACGTCGCCAACAATGTTGCCCTCGATATCGCCAGCGACATCGCTCCTGACGTTTTTAACGCTCCACTGACCGCTGTCGGGGTCTTTATAAAAAGACACGAGCTTTAATACTTCTTCCATCGTTATTGGCTCAGACATCGTTTCCTCCTTGTTAATTAGCGCCATATGGAAAGAACATGATGCTTCCTTTTTTTGCAGGCTCTGGCGCTGGTTTGGCAAGACCCAGGACACTGCCGCTGATACTGCCCAAAACACTGCCCGCAACATTGCCTTCGACATCGCCTTCGACATTGCCGCCGACACCGCTAACATTGCCCAAAACACTGCCCTCAACATCGCCTTCGACATTGCCGCCGACACAGCCCCCGACATCGCCGCTGACATCGCCGCTGATACTGCCATCGACATTACCTTCGACGCTGCCCCCGACATCGCCCTCGACAGTGCCTTTGACATCGCCCTTAACATCGCCTTCAATATTGCCGTCAACATTACCGCAGACATCGCCCGCGATATTGCCGCAGACATCGCCATCAATATCGCCTTCGACGTCGCCTGCGATATCGCCTTTGACGTCTTGAACGCACCACTGATCTTCGTAGTCTTTGTCAAAAGACACGAGCTTTAATACTTCTTCCATCGTTATTGGCTCAGACATCGTTTCCTCCTGTTTACTATGGCGAATATCCACCCGCGCATTTAAAACACGGTGTATTTTTAGGCCAGTGTAGGTTTTCCCACAGTTTATTGCACTCAGGGCATATCTCGTATCCGCCGCAAGAATTACAGCACGTTACGTTTCCTTTTGTCGGATGTATCCATGCGCGTTTAATTTCTTCTGCGGCGTTACACGGTTTTTTGCAGTAGTGGCAATTAGTTAATAATTTGATCATTACGGTATTACGCTGTTGTTCCGGTGGTCACGGTTTTTTTGGTCGCCTTCGCTTATGCGGCCGAGCGGGCCGCGGCCGACACTGCCCCCTAGGCGGCCGCCAACATTGCCGGCTATATCGCCCCTGACCGAGCCGCCGACATTGCCGCCGATATTGCCGTCAATGTGGCCCCAGACGTTTCCACCAATATTGCCAACGACACTCCCCCGGACACTGCCCCGGACATCGTTGTCGACGTTGCCGCAGACGCCGCCATTGACGTCGCCCCGGACGTAACCAAAGACATTGCCCCCAACGTCGCCATAGACGTTGGCCCCGATATTACCAATGACGCTACCCACAACGCCGCCGTCGACATTGCCCCTGACACCGTGGCGGACACTGCCGCCGACATGGCCGCAAACGTTGCCGTGAACGGCGTCAATCTGCCAGCTGCCATCGACGTCTTGTTTGACCGATACGAGAGCCAGGATTTCGTCCATAGATATCTTTGTTGGTTCCATATCTTCTCCTGTTGTCATTCGTCTTCTTCTTTTTCTTCATCAGCCACCCACAGCCAGCCTTGCACGTACGCGCCGTCTTCGCTCATGCTGACAGCGGCGTCATCGTCGATCTCGATTTCGCCGTCGTCGCCGTATAGGGCGTCTGCGCGTTGAATATACGTCCACCCTTGGCGCGATTCTTCAAGCGCGCCAACGGCTTGCTTATACAAGCTCGTGCCGGGCTTAATCTGATCTAGTTCGTTTTCAGATATCCGAATGCGCGTGGCTATCACAGTTGGTTGGACCGTTTTACTCATCGTGTTTTTCCTCGTATGCTTCTGCCGTTTGCTTTTCTTGCATTGCTGCAGCAGCCTTGGTGATTTCGTCTCGAATAACTGTTTCTTCATCTTTGGGCACATTATCGGTCAAGGCAGCCAGTTCGGTAACGCGCGGCAGCTTGTTAAAATACTCAAACGACATATCAAGCATCATCCAGGTGTGCTCAGGGCCGGCGTAAATGCTGCACCGCATATGGGGGTCAGCAAGCTTGCCGCCAATATGCTCGTGCACCATTATGGGCGTGACAATGTATATCGTGTCCTCGGGCAAGGTTGCGACTGCTACGGGGTCAAGCGTCCGGTTATAGCCCACGTGAATCGAGTTATTGTTGACGCGCGTGAGGCCGGGCTTCGTAATGCAACGCACGTTTTTGTCGGTGCTTGTGATCATCAAACTAATCCTTTTCTTTGCGTCAGCTACGACTCGCCTTGCGGCGGGGCTTTGTTGACTTGGTGAATCTAATCGCAAACTCTGTTGGTGTAACCCGCAGTTCTAAGTTACGAAACTGGTCGCACATATTGACCATGTCAGGTGTTATCTCAATCGTTTCGACAAAGTCGTTTCCGCCGACAAGCTCTTTGCTTTTTTCGTACCAATCGTCAAACTCTGCTTTGGCGGGGTCGCAGCCCTCGGCGTACACCACGTAGCTGCCCGAGTTATCGACTGTATCTCTCGGAATACCGTTGCTCATCATGTAGATGCCTTGGTCATGCACAAACTGGAGCGCTGGCACGCGAGCTGCTTCGTTGTCGTAGCCCATGTTCCAATCGGGGGCAGCGAGCGCGTGCTGCAAGCAGCGTTTAATTTCTGCTGTTTTAAATACACATATACCCATGAGAGGCCTTTCTTAACTTAAAGATTTGTAATCGTGTGCGTCGCTGAGAGGACGTGCATCGGCCACCGCGAGATATTGATTTCGCCGGTTTCTGCGTTGACAACTATATTGCCGGTGCACTGGACTTCTGGCAGCACTGGGCGGCTGACTAAACTTAAACAGTTGCTTACAAAATCTTCTGCCGATAAAAGCCCGCGCGGTAATTGCTCTTTGTAGTTTTCTTTATTTCCCTGTTCGCAGTATTGTGAGATCCAAGTGCGAATGAAGATGTGCTCTTCGTCTTTGTGCTGGGTGTGCGGGCTGCCACTATAGACAACAGCAGAGACTTCGCGGGCCTCGTCGTCTGGAAAATCTGCGTGTCGCGAGACGCTATAACACGTCCAGTCGTACTCGACGCGTAAAGCCGCTGCGCCTGACCGGCGTAGCCGCTGCGCAAATGATTTAATGCTTGCAAGAGTTTGTTGTTCTCGCGTTAACTTTTTCTTTGCCATGTTGTTTTCCTTAGTAAGAAGCAAAAACGGTGCACGGCTTGTTGTGCTCGGCTTCTTGCTTTTCGGCGAGCGCGACAAAATCCCGGAACTCTTTTAGCGACTCTTCGACGTCTTTGTCTGTGCCCTTATAGACTGTGCGTTCTCGCTCTTCCACGGCTTCCTCGACGGTCATCGGGATGGTCGCGTCTCTGAGCAATTCAGGCGGACTGACAGCTTTGTCTTCCGACACACTTGAAAGCGCGGCGAACAACGCCGACGCCATCATGTGGCCCATGTTTGGCGTATACGTCGGCTCGGTGACATGCGTGAGGCGCTCGCGCAGGATAGCCGCCGGAATCTCGGCGCGGCACGTTTCTGCCTCAAAAGCTTCGCGGAGCAAGATCCGCGTGGCATAAGGGCCGCCGTGATAGCTTTCCCGGAGATACCCAGTGGCGCCCGTCTTGGGCGCTTCTGTCTGGCCTTCCCATTCTAAATAGATATCTATTCCCATGATTAGTTAACTACTTTCTTTGTGTTAAATGAAAGAGGGCGCCAAGTACGTACTTGGCGCCCTCCGTGGCGTAACGTTATGCGTAACTTACTTTAGCGACGAACTGGGCGGTAGACAGTCCGTGTGCTTTTCTTCACCACTGTCCCGCCAAACAAGCGGTTCCGGCAGCTTTCGGTCTGCTCGACTTCTTCGTTGTACTTGCGTGCACAACGGCCGTTCGCACAAGCGGTCGGCTGTTCAACGCACGGCGCGAGAATAATCGGCTTATCCGCGAGGGTGGGCTGACCAATCAACACGCTTTGTGTTCCGTCGGCACTGTTGCCGGCAATAACGCAAGTTGTCATTGCAACAAACGAAACAATCAACGCCGAAAAACAAGCTGTAAAAGCTTTCATCGCTTACTCCTTTAAAACCCACAAAAAGCTGACGCATACATACGTCAGCAACTGCACAGGCACCTTATGGCGTGAGCCGCAAGATGCTTGTGATCTGCGCACGGGTTACGATAGCCCGCACAAATTTCTTTTGCAACCCCAATAATGCGGGCTGAAACTACGTGTTTTGCTAGTTGTCCCGGTGGTCCCGGTTATCGTCGTCTGCCGGATCTTCGACGCTTGCAACAGCCAGTTCTTCAAGCGTCGCTTCGAGCGCTTCGTGCTGGCCTAGATATTTAGCCAGCCACAGCTCGAAGAACGCTTTTTCATCGTCTGTTGGCGGCCGCTCTGCGTCGGTGTTTTCGACATGCAGCCCCGTGCACGTAATAGAGCTAAGAGTAGCCCACGGCGGAATCGCTGGATACCCATCACCGTTGGCATCTCTATAGCAGCCTGGGTCACCTGCAGCTATATCAAAATAGAAAGCGCAAAATACAATCGTCGGCGCACCTGTTGGCGTGTTCTTGTCTTCGCATTCGATCTCCCAGTTAATCTCTGCGTTAACTGCCATTGCGCACCTCCTGTTGCCCGGTTGCCATCTTGGCGTCAAGCCACGCTACTTCGGCTGCAAGAGCTTGGCCCCGTGTTTGAAATGGCCCCAATACTGGCCCGCCAACGGGCTCCATATCAGCCCACCACAAACCGCGCTTATCTGGCTCAACATGACTTGCTCGCGCAATAGAGAGCGCGCCAAACTCGGCTAAATTAATATCTTCGGTATAGAGGCACTGGGCGTTGCCGTCTGGGCGAATAAAGATATTCATTCTCCCTCCTGCGATACCGGCATAATAATCCGGGGTTGCGCAAGTACATTAAAGTCAAACGCCGCACGCGATGGCCCAAACACCGCTCGAGCTCTTTGTGAGCCCGATGTATTATGCGGATCAAACGCAGTCGCTCCGCGCGCTGTCAAGCCAACAATAAGCGCTTCCTTGTTAACATCGATATGGCTTCCTGGCGGATTTCCGTGTAGATCCTGCACCCGGATAGAGCTGTTTAGAATGACAGCGTCGCCGCCCATATGAAACGCGCCCTGCAAGTCATGGAGGTCTCGGTTGGTCCCTACCACCAGGGCCGATTCGTGTATGAGCATCTTTGGCGTTAACGTTTCTACCGCAACGTCGTCACGGCGGTGTGACTTAACAATCCCAACTACGCGAACCATGTGATTGGCACTTCCGTAGCAATTGTTTTTTACCATGGCGTTTGTGACGTTTGCTTCGTCAGTAATTTCTACGTAACCCTCCACATGCGCGCGATACACATGTGCGCGGTTGCTGATACGCGCCCACCCTTTAATCTCGCTGTGGAGCACGTTTGCAGCTCCGTAAATACGTACATACCCGTAAAGATTTGTATAGTGGATTAGAGGATCGCCATAAACTGACGCGCGATCGGTGAGAGTGCAGCACATCAACTTACCGCCAGTGACCATTGCATTCCCAATAATTTCCCCGCCGGTGACTTGCGCGAAGCCAGCTACATACGCATGCCCTGCAATCTTGCTGCCGGAAACAACCGCACAGCCGCACACTTGCGCATAGTTCTGTAGTTTTGCCTGGCCTTTCACTCTTGCCCGGTGATACACCTGGGCGCGCCTTTCACAGAGCACTGTCTTGGCCACGTGCGCGGTGTCTGCCACCCACCCGCCGCCGTTCTCGTGCTTATGCGCAAATACGCGCCCACAGCCGTCGTTAAAGTCGTGCTTGGGCGCCCGTACCTTTCTGATCTTCTTTATAACTGGCAGTGTTGCGACAGCTGTTTCTTGCGCCGCTGGCACTGTGTGGTCTACATCGGCCCATCCAAGCTGGCCAATATAATCCATTGCGGCAGACACGTTTGCTTGGTCGTCTGTCAGGTCTTTATCTCCTGGCGTATCGCCAGGGTCTGGTATGGCTGTCATTCAGGCTCCATGCGCATCACGCGGCGGGCAGGGGGTGTAACAATCAGATTATCAAGAGCTACTTGCACGGCGCTCATTTGGGAAACAAGCGCGCCACGAACCTCCGCGTTGTTGCGTATTTGCGCAAAATTGCGGTGGTGTGAGGTAGCCCTGACGCCGGCAATGATATCATTGGCCCGGTGAATAAGTGCTTCTAGCTGTGCGTTTGAGCGCACGTTCATTTTCTTGAAATTATCGTAGAACTCTGTAAAGTTCTCGATCGTACTCGCATGAAACGTTTTTCGCTGCTCGCCTGGTGCGTCAGTCAGCCGGGTCACCAAGTGCTCGATCAGCTCGGACAGCTTGGTCGCAAAGGCTTCCTCGGCCATAGCCACGGCTGTTTCAAACCGGGCCTGTACCCGAGCCTGTTCTTGACGATAGATCTCTGGGTTAAATCCCATGAGATAAGGCGGCGGTTCAACTGACGGATATTCCCACGTCAGCTCAAACACGTTTTCAAGCGTCACCGGATAGTCTGCCGGATTAAACAGTTGCCCGAGTTTTTCTCTGGCGGCTGTTTTAATCGCGTCATACTCGAGCTGCAGGTTTGCCGCAGCAACGGCTAACTGCGCCTGATACGACAGCATCGTTGTCTCGAACGTAGCGATGTCTTCGTGCTTAATAAGCCGAACGCCGCTTTGTGGGTACGGCAAAGTGACGCTGCGCCAATACGCCGCAGCTTGGCTCTTGATCTGCGTGGCGGCGCGATACGCCGGGTGCTTAGTATCAATCAAGCGTTTGCTGGCTGTGACCAAGTCTTTCTGGGCATCAAACACGTCCGCGGCCTGTTTAGTCTGCGTGTCTGACAGCTTGCGCTGCGTGCCAAGCCATGTAAAAGATAACTTTACAGCGCCCATACTTTGGCGAATCTCAGCTGCTGTTGCCGTGGTAGCCTCAGCTTCTATGGCGTCGAGAGTAGTTGTTTCATTGCTCATGTTGTTTTGCTTTCTTTGTCTTGGTGTGACTTGACCCACTCAAGCCGGGCCGCGCGAGAGCCGGAGCAATCTGCCGGGGCTTCAGAATAAAACCAGTTCACAAATAACGGTATCAATAACTTGTTTGTGTCGTCGGCTTGAAAAATTGCGCCCCGTAGATCGTTGTCTATAACGGCGCACAAAAATGACCCCGGCGTAATGCCGTCTTGGACATACCGCGTCATGGCTTCTTGCATGCGCACGGGAATCAAGCTGTATTCTTTTAAAAACGAAAATAGCGGAACGGCGGTTGGCATTGGTACCTCGAGGGGTTGGGAAGAGTTTCATTGCACAAACGCCACCGCGAGGGCTATTACAAAATAGCTCCGGCAGTGGCAATTTACAGTAACGTTATTCCACATTCCAGAATGTAGAACACGCACAACTAGTTAACACTTGCGGCGCCGGTAACGCGGCGTTGGCGATTACGTTCTGCAACGGTATCTCGCTTGTAAATGCCGCCGCGATCGGCAGACAGACATCGGTTCTCGGCCCACAGTCGTTGGGCGTGGATCTGCTCGTTTGCAGTGACCGAGATGGGCACTATGTTGAGAGCTGCTTCTGTAAGCGTGATTTCAAGCAACGCAGCCAATCGGCAGCACGCCTTGATCTCTGCTCCGGTCCAGTTGGTGTCATCAGGCCGCACTTGGGTGACGTCCAGATTGAACTGGTGAAGATAGATATTCCAGATCTGCTCGCGCTGCTCCAGCCCTGGCAGATCCACAAAGAACACCCCGTCAAACCGCTCGGCACGGGCAAACGGCGCAGGCAGTTGCGTTGCGTCGTTGCAGGTGCCGATAAAGAACACGTCACTGGTGTGGTCGTTAAGCCACGTCAGCAAAGTGCCAAACAGCCGTGCACTGACGCCCGAGTCCGTCTGGCCGGAGTTACCCACGCCAGCAAGACCCTTCTCGATCTCGTCGACAAACAGCACGCAAGGTGCCATGGCGTCAACCTGCTGGAGAGCCCGGCGCATATTGCCCTCGCTCTCGCCCACAAACTTGCCCATTAAGCTCCCGAAGTCGAGCATAACAGTCGGACGGCTCACCTCGTTGCCCAGCGCTTTGGCAAACTGAGACTTGCCGCAGCCCGGCGGCGACAGCAACAGAACGCCCTTCGGCCGCATATCGACGTTTTTGGAGCCCTGGCGACGCATAGCGCGCAGACAGAAGCTCTTCAGGCTTTCGAGGCCGCCCAAGTTCTCAAAACTTGCGTCGCCGCGATACAGCGATAGCGTCCCGCTCTTTTCCAGCGTCTGGGCTTTGATGCTCCAGATCGTATCGGCGGCAAGCTTGTTGCCGCGAGTGAGCGACAGCGCAAACGCATTCTCTGCCTCTTGCCGGGTAAGGCCTTTGGCTGCGTCTACCACAATCGCCACTTCTTCAGTTGTCGGCGCCGTAAAGTGACTGTCTGCGCTAAACAGCGCGTTGCAGATCGTGGTCAGCTGCTCGGTGTCAGGCAAGTCGTGGTGGACGACAGTAAATAACTTCTCCACTTCTGGCGGCAGCTGCAGCACTGGCGCCACGATGATAATAAACTGCCCAATACCCTTGCCGCGGGCTACGCGGTTTGCCAAAGTCTGCACCACCTCTGGGTTGCCCAAGAAGCGATGGAAATTCTTCAGCACAAGGAGCGTCGGCGGTCCCGACGGGTTTGCGGCATAAAGCGCGTCGAGATAGCGCAACGGGTGGGTCGGCGTCGGGGCTGCAGCAGCATTGCTATACATCTGCTGGTCGATGTCCCACAGTTCAAATACCCACGCATTGTCTGCGGCCGTCTTACGAATAGTCGTGACGGCGTCTTCACACTCGAGGGACTCGACCCAGATACCAGAAAATCCTGCGGCCACTAATTCTTTAATCTCTTTATTGAGTGACATGTGTTTCCTTATTATTGGATTTTGTATGTAGTTTTATTAATACGAGACAGGCCACCCATACACGGCCAAGTAACTTTATTATCCGGCCAGCGCACCATAATGCGCATGCTAAGGCAACCTTCCATTTGACACCGCCGCGTACTCCCGGCGGCTATTCCGTGCGTTGCTCCGTCGGCAGAGAGCACAGTAATAACCTCCGGGAGTCGGGCACCGCGGGCGAAGTGCGCTGAAAGCAACTCGGTAAGCGCTGGTTTACTGGTGGAGCTCATTGGTCTGTTCCGGCGCTTCTGTATAGAACTCGCTTGTCATCTGTTCGTTCGCCGTAGCTCCGAGGGCTGCCTCAAGCGCGCGCGTTGCGTCTTGGCACGCGCTTCCGGTAAACCCGGTCGTTTCAATCTTGGTTCCGCCCGTAGGCGAAATTGTGATCTGGATGCTTTTTGACATTAGTAGCCCTCTCCGGTGATGTTGAGTCTGATGGAACCGTCGTCGAGCTGCTCTTCGTATACAGAGTAGCCACCTTTTTGCGCTTCTGCCGTGGCGCGCTCCACAGCGTACGCCTGCAGAAACTTATCTAGTTCCGCCTGCTGGCCCCACGAGCCGTTGTAGTTGTCAAAGTCCACGGCGCCGGTCTCTGTATTAAATACAGCCGGATACCTCCAGCCCGGCAGTTCGACGCCGGTTCCCGTGGCGTAGGCGCCACTAAACATCTTAAATACGCCCGTGGTGGGCTCGGCCAATTTTAACCGCCTTGCTGCCGCCATAATGGCGACCGTATCTCGGACTTCAGTCTTGATCTGAACGATGTGTGACATGAGTACCTCTAATCTTTGTGAGATGTGTCTGATAGTTTTTTATGTTCTTCTAAGCCGACGACAATTGTCATCTCGAGCTCTTCGGGTGTGACATAATTGTTTTCATTGAATTGGCGCAAAATAGAGACCGCTACGTCGCGGCTATAGAACTTCTTAAATGGGAATGGCCCGCGTGGCGTGTCTAGCCGGTATTCGGTAATGTCGTGCAGCACGACAATCTCGGGTATGGCTATCACGTCTTTATATGCCTCTCGCAGCGCGATGACTGCGTCAAGCGCGGCAAGAATCTTTTCTTTGTCTTCTGCATGTTCAGCCGGCGTGTAGGCTGCGCGTTTCATGATGAGAAACCTATTGTTTCTGCTTTTGTTTCGACCCACACTCGCGCACCGCAACTCAGCGGCGCAGTGGGCGCGTAGACAACGCGTGAGCTGCCTAAAATCTCTACGGTTGCAAACCGATACGGCTTGCCGCGAAACTGCACGGTGATCACGGGCTCGGTGGCCCCTGTTTTGATATTTTTACGGATCACGTGCATGTTGATATGCACGCGTTTGATCAGGCCGGCGGGGAACGTGTAACTGGCGGCCGGCGAACAAGCGACTTGTGCTTGTGCGGCATTTGCGCACGAACGCTTGCCCGGCTGCGCACTTTTGGTTGGCAAGAGCGCCTCCTTTCTGGGTATGGGCTAAAGATATCTAATTCGCAGCGCAGTGCCAGGCGACCTTGGGCAAGCCGAGCTGGCACCGCGCGCGAAAAGATTTTTTACCCTTATGTGCCCATCAAAGACCGGACTTGCTTGTGATCAGCAAGAATGCTTTGGGCCGTGTCGTAACAGCCGTCACAAGCGGCGATGAACGCCGATGCAGCTTTGAGCTGCGCCATTGGCATTGCGCCCGGTGTGGCAAGCTTGCGCTTTGGCACGCTATGCCGGGGTCCGCGGGGCGTTTCGGTCATTTCTGCAGGCTTTGCCATTGGCTTAGCTGCTGGCTTTGTTGCCTTAGCCTTGGCCGCTACACGGCTCTTGTCGGTCATGGTGCAGATGACGCCGCTTTCCTTGGCCTTCTTGAGAAGCTGGGAAACTTGGGCTGGGTTGATCACGACTTTGTACTTAGCCAAGGCCGCGACAATATCTACGCCACGCAGTGACTCGCCTGTTGCGGCACGTCGTGCGATTTCGGTACGACAGTAATCAGCGCCGCTTTTCTTCTCTACCACAGTTGCTGGCATATTCTTCTCTGCTTTCTTCTTCGTGGGGATTGCGTCGACGACAGTCGACACAGTTTCTGTCTCATCGCTAACTTCTACGTCGAAGTCAGCTTCGCTCGTGACCACGTCGTCCGCCTCGTCGTATTCGACCTCGTCTTCGGCGTCTTCGTCTTCCGTGTCGTCTTCGTCGTCCTTGTCTTCGTCTTCGTCTTCATCGTCGTCATCGGGCTCGACTTTTGCCGCTGTAGCGCGGGGCGTCTTGTTGAGCGCTGGGGGTAACGGCTTCCCCCATAAATTTTCTGGGCTGATCCATTCGCCAGCCAACTTATTTTTTGCCATTGCTGTCTTTGTCTTTCTTGTAAAATTGCTTGCGCGGAGACCGTCTCCGTGCCTGTAGTTCACAATACAACCGTAAAACTAAAAAGCAACTCTGGTGTAAATTTTTTCGACAAATTGTCGATTTACGGCCGAGTTACTTTAGCATTCGGCGGCACTTCGCCGGTTGCCGGCCGCAGTGAGCCGGTGTTGAGTTCCGGCCATTGCTCGAGCGAATGAATAGCGCCCAAGATATTCCACGCTGCGTGACCCAAGTGGTCTTCGTTGCGGTCGCCGCCTAAAAACTTGTAGATGTGGGCAAGCCCATGATTCAACAGGTCTTCAGCTGGCATACCGTTTTCCCAGTTGTATGCACCAAACTTTGCAGCGCCTTCGGCGCAAGCGTTTGCAACAGCTCGCAAACCGATGGGCGTGATTAAGTCGTAGCGTACTGCAGCACAGTCTGCGCTGCGTACAGCACCAGACTCGTACTCGTGTTGCAAAGCGGCCATTTATTTTTGGTTTTCTTTGTCAGGGACGAACGAGAAATAGAATCGCGGCGCGTCGATGTACGCAACGGTGCCGCGGCAAGCATCGTGCCTACGTATGACGTGCACATAAGGTGGAGCAAAATGAGAAACGCCAAACGCCGCGCAGAGTTCGTCGGTTGTCCAAACTTGGTCGCCGTAATGGCGTTCTAGTTCAGACCGGACTTCGCCGCTCTCGAGGTGAGAGAACTGCGCTGCTAGCACGTCGATAAGCGTGCTTGAACCGCTGCTGCCCGTGACAGCCATAGATGGTGCGGCGTCATTGTTGTTCGGCATTGTTGGGTTCTGGGGTGTCGGTGGTGTCGGCATGAGTGTTGAGTTGCTCCAATTGATTCGTACGGTCTGAGATCGTTGCCGATAACTCACTCGCGTACTGATTAAACATCTTTAATTGCCCGACTAAGTCCCTGTGAACTTCGACGGCAAAGCTTGTAAGCCGGCCCAATAAGGCCAGTAGTTCTGCGAGATAAGGCGGTTCGGGGTTTCTGAGCCGCATGAGGCCCGCACGGCAGTTTTCTGGCGGATGCGTCCACATCGGGACGATAGCCAGCCCCCGTAATTCTGGGATAGCGACAAGTACGTCGTCTGAAAATTTAGCCGACATTTCTAAAAATTCAACGTCATACGACAGGCGGGTTGGCTGAATCGTCGGGTTTTCCTGCGTCGTAGTATCCTGGGTCGTATCCGGCGCCATTATAAGGTCCTTCTTGTGGCATGTATCTCGCGGCTCCTGGCAACAAGTTATCTACTATATTGCCTAGCCGCGTGGCGGCTAGGCTATAGAGAGCAAGTTGCGTGACGGTCATGATGCTACCGCCGAACCAGTGTCCTGCCAAGAGCATGATGAAGAAATACAGCGGCAAGTGATACGACTTGCAAAACGGACAATTGATGAGTTCAAGCAGCTTGCCTTTGGCGCTGTTGTGCGGCGTAACGTCCTGTATGGCCTGCGCATACGCGCGAGCCGTACTGAAAATAGAGCCCTTGTGCCAGACGTCAATCACGGCACCGGCGGCTAAAGCTACAACAAAAAAGTCAAGCGCGTTAAACATCGTTATACCTGGTGTTCGTTTGCTCGGTGCTGGCGGGACAAACTATTTACGCCAACGAGAATAATATAGCTTGCGCCCACAGCCAAAAGAAGCGAGCCGCCGCCGAAGAGCGCGGCGCCAATGAGCGCAGCAGAGAAATAAATAAATAGTTTTTCCACGTTGTTGTCCTAATGGTTATATGACAGTGGCGTCACCGTGAGGCCACACTTGAGTTAAAGTTGTATCGACGTTTTGCGGACCCGGTGGCGCCAAGTATTGCGGAAGCGGCAGAGGCGCTTCTAACTTTAGATAGTTGACTAAGTTATCTGTTAAATACAATTGCGGACCTGGGCCGCGATGAGTTTTTTGCATGGCAGGGAGTCGGCGTTCAAAATATAACTTTGCTGATTGACCGATGGTTGGCATTTGTATTCTCCTAAAAAGCCGCGGCGAGTCACCGTTTAGTATACCCGCCGCGACCGCATGAGTGGTGCAGCATACCCGCAAAGAAGAGTTCTGCAATTATTTTGCTGGAACTAGCTTTATTGCGTGTATCACTGCCCGCACGAGAGCGCAAACACATTGCCACAAGGCTACGGCAATAACTTTCACACACACAAACGCAAACACAATGAGCGCGTTTGCGCCGTCTTCTAGCCATTGCAATTCTGGCTTCGAGTTTTGCCTATAGCTTACATGACGCCCATTCCTATACTTAACCATATGCCACCTCAAATAATGCGGGATCAGCTCCCGCGAAATAAAACCCCCGGTATAGCGCCCCCAGTTGTTGGGATTGCTAATTTGTTTGAGCAGCTTGTTGCGATAGATCCCAAGACGAGCTCGGCCGGTAACGACCGTGCGCGGCTGTTGCGCGAGCTGTCAGAACGTCACGCGTTTCCATCGCTTGAACCGCTGCTGCCTCTTGTTTTAAATTTGTCAGGACAACCTTACACTATAAAAAATCATTTTCCTTTTTCTCCTTTATTTCGAATTTTGATGCCCAAGAATCAGGTGTGGTGCACTGGTAGACAAGTGAGCAAAAGCACGTCGCTTGCTGCTCACGGTGTTGTATTTGCTAACTCTGTACCGTTTTGTAAAACGCTTTATGTTACTCCGCGCTTTGAACAAGTCCGGCGGTTTAGTAACAACTACGTGCGACCGTTTATAGATCAGTCGCCAATTAAATCGCAGTGGAGCGATTCAACGACAGAGAACTCTGTGTTACAACGGTCGTTTAAAAATAACGCAATGATGTTATTTAGTTTTGCGTTGCTTGATGCAGATCGAGTGCGCGGCGTAAGTGCCGACAGAGTATGTATCGACGAATGTCAAGACATGGACCCTGACCATGTTCCTATCATTCAAGAAACTATGTCGTACAGCCGCACAGCGACCACTTATTTCACGGGGACCCCTAAGACAACTGACAACCTTATCTTCGGCTTGTACAAGCGGTCGTCGCAAGCAGAATGGTTCATTCCGTGTTCGTCATGTAAACACTGGAACATACCGGCGCTCGAGCATGATCTCGACGCGATGATAGGCGAATATAATATACACATTAGTGAAAAGCAACCCGGCACTGTGTGTGCGAAATGTCGCGCTCCAATCAATCCGCGTTTTGGCCGCTGGGTCCATAGATATCCAGAACGTCGCTGGCAGTTTGCTGGTTATCACGTGCCGCAAATTATCTTGCCTATGCACTTTGCCGAGCCGGAAAAGTGGTCAACGCTTCTGCTGAAGCGCGAAGGCTACGGCAACATGACGCAGTCGCAGTTTTACAATGAAGTCATGGGCGAAAGCGCAGATGCCGGGCAAAAACTCATCAGTGAAACCGAGCTTAAAAATGCCTGCCTCCTTGAGTGGGAGAACAAAAAAGAGCCAGATCCCAAGTGCTTAAAAAACTTAGAGAATTATAAGAACCGAATGCTGGCGATCGATTGGGGCGGTGGTGGCGAAGCAGGTATCAGCTTTACGGTACTCACTGTGCTGGGCTTCCGACTCGACGGCACAATCGATGTCTTGTGGGCCAAACGTTTGCTCATTGGCGGCGATCACTTGGCCGAAGCTGCTGAGTGCATGCGCGTGTCAAAAACATTTAACTGCGACTTTATATCGCACGATTACACTGGCGCCGGCACCGTGCGCGAAACAGTTATGGTACAAGCTGGTTTTAATCTAGACCGCGTTATGGCTGTACGGTTAGTGCGATCGGCTGCCCAAGATTTACTTGTGTATAAGCCGCCTACTGAGATTAATCACCGCGCGCATTACAGTCTTGATAAAACTCGGTCGTTACTTTATACGTGCCAAGCTATTAAACTTAAACAAATACGCTTTTTCCAGTACGACTGGTCGTCGCAAGATATGCCCGGCGTAATATCAGATTTTCTTGCTCTCGTAGAAAACAAGGCTGACTCGCGCACCGGGAGTGACATTTATACTATTACGCGCAATACATTACTAACAGATGACTTTGCACAGGCTGTAAACATTGGCTGCGCTGCGTTGTGGCACATTAACGACGCGTGGCCTAACTTTGCCGAAGTAGCCGGCGTCGCCCGCAAACTCGTGACACAGGTAGCCGCCGAGAACGCGCGGATCGAAGACTGGGGCGATGAAAGCATTACCGGCAACTATTTTCGCGGGTACTAGTTATTCGACGCGTTCTTCATAAACGCGCGCGATCTTGGAGTGTACTCTACTCCGATGTGAACGCCCTCGTCGATCCAGCGGTCTAGCTTTTCTAACATGCAAGCTAGGCAGCCCGATAACAGCTTTTTTACGTTGCTATCAAATTCTTGCACCGTCTTGCCGCTCAACGAGATTCCACCATTTTCTATACGGCCGTTCCCGCCTTTGAGAAAGACTTCGCAAAGGTCTTCCTCTGTAAGCAACTGCGATATACGTTTAGGCGACCACGGGCAGTCGGCGCCAATGATTTTTTCTAGGCCCTGTATAAGCGACGTTGTTAGTTTAAGTCGCAGCGAAGTCGACGTATCGCCAAATAAGTCCATCATCATTTCTGGCGTAAACGTGATGTTCGAGTGGTTCCACTGCTCGTGCAGTTGGCCCCATTTTTTGTGGAAGCCTGGCTTGCCTGACTTCATGCGTGTGTCTCCTGCTGTAGGCGGGCGTTTGCGAGGGCGGCTTCATACGTGCCCTTTGCCATGATTCTAGTCACTGCGGCTTTGCGCAGTTGCTCAAGGTGCGCCGCGTACTCTGCGTCTACATGCACAGTGGCTTCGGCGCTCGAGAAGCTGTGCTGCTTGCCGGTGAGTTTATTCTCGTCGGCCATGATCCGAGAGATAGCCTCGAACTTGATAACGTGGCGGGTGTCTTCAAGCAGCATTTCGTGGGCAACGGATGTGGCCAGGTCGACAGAGGCGCTCAGGATCGTTTGGGCGTAGGGCGAGATCGTGATGTCAGACATTGTTTTCTCCAAGAAGGGTAATTAATCTAATAACCAGTTATGTTTTTCTTGTGCGGTCGGTATACGTTTTGGAAACTTGTCTGGGTGGCATAACTGACACTTTGGCTTCCCGCAACCAGCACAGCGAAGAGACTTTCGAAAGCGGCCGGCATGTGGCGTATACGCGGCGTGCTGCGAACCAAGCTGCGGCGTGAGCTGTTTGTACAGCCGCATACGGTTCTCAATAATATGTTTTTCTTCTGTGTAACGTTTCATACGGCCCCGGTTCAAGGTGGAACGTGTTGCGCGGCAAGCGACTGTTGTCGCACAATTAGGCCGCGCCTAGTATTACGATTTTACAGCCGCAGCGATCGGCCAGCCGGATGGCCGCCTCGCGGTACACGACTACCGGCTTATCTCTATCAATGAAGCCGGCTGATATCAAGGCTTGCAGCCCAAGCAGGGCAAAACCGCGTTGGCGCAGCTCGTTATCTGTGAAGCATTCGACGCTTTGGGCGGCTGCGCTGGCGCCGTCTATATCGGCTACGACAGCGCGCGTTCCGACCCACGACACAAACAGGCTATTAAAGAGCACTGTAGCGATCATGATCGTTTCGTGGTCGCCCGGCTGGGGCTCGATATAGCGCTTTTCTAACTCGCGGCGCATGTTGCGCCCAGGCGAGGAAAGCCGCGTGTAAATAGCCGAGACTTCTGTGGCGCCAAGGGCGTTAATGTCTTTGATAGTAATTTCGAAGTTATTCATGTTGTGCCTCAGCCAACATGAATTATATCGTACGTATTGCGCAATTGCGTTATCTGCGGAATTTACGCGCGATCTTTGACCGCCACGAAAACTGTTTTGCCGTTTTACGTCTGTGGCAATTGGCGCACCGGACAACGCATTTTTTAATTTCTCGTTCTACAGTTTTTCTAGTGCGGTTTTTTAACACAGAAATACTGGCCAGTTTTTTACCGCGCACGTGGTCAAACTCTAAAACAATTGGGTCGGCTTCTCCGCAATCAACGCAAAAGTGAGTTAACAAATATTCGCAGACAAAGCGATGTGCGTTTAGTCTTTGCGCGCGTCTAGTGCTGGTTACAGCATTTCGTCGGTGTACATTTGCGGCGTAGTATGCGTTGTCGTAGGCCCGCTTGCACACTTTGCAACTATTTGCGCGACCTGTTTTATTTGTTGCGAGTTTTGAAAACTCTGCCAGAAGTTTCTTTTTTTTGCAATCTTTGCATTTTTTATACATGTCGTTGCTCCTCCATGAGCGAACGCTGTTATTTTAATGCAGATGCGTCGGAGTTACCACCGACCAACCGTGTTACTAGCGCGGTATTTATTCGTCGTCTTCGTCCTCGTCAAAGTCTTCTTCGTACGCTGGCTCGGGCTCATCGACTTTTTCGTCGTCGTTATCGTCCCAGTTTGCCTCGTCAAAGTTATCTTCTTCGTCGTCCTCGTCGTCGTCTATGAATTGCGTCGGCGTAATAGGCAATTCGCTGTCGTCGTCATCGTCCGGCGTCTCGCGCACAAACTGCCACTCTTCTTCGATAAAATCGTCGTCAAGGTCGTCTGTCTGTCGGGCGAATAACGCGGCCATAGAATTATCCAATTTCGAGGGCACGGGGCGAATCTTGGCTGACACAGAATTTATCACACCAGCTGGCTTTTACAAAAATACCAGTTGATTTATGTATGGTTTCTTCCCCGGCAAACACCCCCTCGGCAATAAGTAAGTCTACGATGGCCAGCCAGTTCGGGAGGCCTATTTTGGCAAAGTGCGCATAAGAGTCGATGGCCCGGCGGTTAATCCACCAGTGGTCCTTTTGGCGCAGCACGTACATGTACGACTGCGAGGCCATACGGCGGCGCGGCAAGAGCGCTATTTTGCCAAACTGCATAGCGTCGGCAAGAGTCTCCATGAGTGTAATGTGGGCGCTGTCGGCTGTAATGAGTTGCTCCGTAGCGTGCTTGAGCGAAAAGCTAACTTGGTACGTCTCGAGCAGCCAAGCGTGGAGGTCTGCCATGACGGCTAAAGTTATGTTTTTTTGTTGCGCAGCCAAGCCCATTCGCCGGCTTAGTGCGCGCTGGATGTAAGCCGGCAGGACGTAACGCAACGCGGAAAAGTCGGTGCTAAACCCGGGAGCTTGCCCGCGCACGACTTGCCAGTTGTATCCGACGGCTATGGCGGCCACGTCTTCGGCCAGCTTCACAAGCGCCGGTAACGTGCGGCAATGCGGTACCGCGGGGCTAAACAAGGTATCGTCAAATGCGTTTAATATAAAAACCGGCCAGCTGGTAGTTGCGCAGATTTCGGTGAGGTGGCGCGGCGAAGCCTTGCGATTTAAGAGCGACGACTGAAACATATCGCACTGTAATGCCGCGCCAATCTTTGCAGCGACGTTAAAGTTCGTGCCGGGGATCGCTGTAGCTGTCGCGTCTTTTCGTAAGATGGGCGCAATAAGGTCGGCAACAATGGCAGAAAAGACCGTCCAGACAAAGGCGTTCTCGGGGCTTGACGTTAAAAAGCGATGAATAGCTGGCGGGGCAACGGCGACGGGAACGGGGAACGCCGCCGATCGGTTCTGCTGCGGGAGCATAAACTCGCCTACTACTTCGCCTATATTATTGATTGCGTAGTTTGCAAACTTAAACGTCTCGCTGTTTTCGTCCCAGCCGCGTTTATTCGAAATAAGGATGAGCTCGGGCTGGTACAACTCGAGCGCGAATAGGTGTGCCCGCTTATTCCACGCTTGGTCAATACTAATGTTTACGTTGTGCGTGGCAGCGTGAATCTGCACAAACCGCAATAACCCGATACTTTCTATTTTTTGCGCGCTGTCGGCAAAATCGATGGAGCCGGTGGCATGGTAGATTACGCCGATATACGTGCGGGCGCCTGTGTCTGCTTGGAGGACCTTGGTAATAATGATGTTGGCGGAGCACACCATTTGGCCTGCCCGGGAATACCAGCTGGTGGCACGCGGAATGACAGACCACTTGGGTTTACGCTCGCGCGGCTCGTCGTCGTTTGGGGACCGGATCGCCGCGACAGATAGCACGCGGTCGATAAAGCCCGGCACAAACTTGTCTTCGATGGGCTTAAAAAACTTGTATAACTTTGCGCCGGGGACTGTTAGGCGGGTGGCAAAAGAATACGAAACTATGTCGCTCTGGCCGATAAGTGCGTTTGAGAGCGCTACTTGCCACGTTTGCGCGCGGGTACGGATATAAGCCAAGCGCGTCAAAATAGCGTAGCGCACTTGTTTATATGTTACAGAGGCAATGCTTACATACCCTCTGGCTGCCGCGGCTTGGCTTATGATCTCGGGCGTCACTGTATTGCTTTGGAACAGGCGGGGCGTCGTTGGAAAGGCAGCCCAGCTGGTTCCATAGCTGTTTGCCTCGGGGCCGCAGTAGCTCGCCATAATGGGCAGTAACGGTAAGTTATGCCGTAATTGCGTGTGCTGGGCGGCGAGAGCCAAGAACGGGTCGTCAAGAATGATCTGTGTATTTCTAAGCACGCTGGGCGCCGCTGTAATAGCGGTGTTGAGCATGTAATAGCCCGCGTCTGGCCTGCGGCGCCGAATGGCCGAAAGCGCGATAAAGTTTCTTCTGGGCGCGCCGTCTTCTGAGTACTGGGTGATAAGCACGCCAGTTAAGCGCCCGGGAAAGTCGTAATAGGGCATGACTAGACTGGGGCAGTTTTTGCGGGCTTGTTTTGGGGCCGGGCGAGCCATGGCCGTACAAAACGTGGTTATTTGCCGCCGGGTGGCTACGCCGATTAAGCGGCGAGGCGTTAAGTCTGCATTGGCGGCATCCAGCTCAAGATAGACGCCAAGATCGCGCAAACGGCAAGCAATGATATCATCTCCGTGCGCCCATAACTGCTCAGCTGCAGTTTCCCAAAACTCTTCTATTACTTTACGCCGGTGAATGTGCCGCATATAAGTAGGCGTAGCAAGTTCTTTTTCGGCATAATTGATGTACCCCAGGTCGGCTAACTTGTCTAATGTCTCGGTTATGCTTGTATTCCAAATTGCCGCCCCAAACGTTATGATATCTCCATGGCGTGCGCACGCGGTACAGTGCAGCCATAGCCCGTGTTCGACTGTATCGTCAAATAGGTGTAGCGTATTTTGTTGGCACAGCGGACAATTAGCGACGGCCGGAAATACCGGTACGTCAAGAAAAATGCCTAAAGCTGACACGGCTCCCGCGTGGTGATGTCGGCGTATTAAACCGGAAGGCGCACTCATGCTAGACAACTCACTCGATCAGGCTCACGATACCAGCGGCAGCGAAACGCACAGATTAACAACGCTGTACGCGCAGCCCGACTTTGTAAAGTCTGCTTCGCCCGAGCGGCTGACCGGAGGCAACGAGCTTCCTCGCCATCTGTACGCCGATCAGCAACATAAACTTTACCCGTGCCACACGAGCCCGGCAACATGGATGTCAGCGCTTTTTTTCGCAGATAAGCGGGCTCACTTTGATAACAAGGTCGCCAGCGCCATCGAGTTAAAGATCCGCCAAGCCGCCGATTACTTTGGTATTGCCGGTCTTGTAAAGGATCTCGAAGAGAAAATTGCCGCCAGTAACGTAACAACTGTGGACAACCTGCCAGACTCGGACTTTGCCGTTGTCTGGGCCAGCGACGACCACAAAGAACGGCACCTACCGCTGCGTAACGCTGCCGAGATTAAGTTTGCCGCGGCGTACTTTAAGCAGTACCGCGACGAGTTTACGTTTGACGATCGGCACACGATTGCCGCCAAAATTCTAGAAAAAGCGGCCCAGCACGGAGCTGACACCAGCGACGCTGATGGCTCGCTTGAGCTTGCTGCTGGCCTAGGCGCTTGCGCCGCCAAAGTAGCCAGCCAAATGCTTAAAGACCGCGTAAGGCTCACGCAGCGCCAGTTCGGAGACTTGGCTGCTGAGTTGACCAAATTGGCCGAGATTGTTGACGCTAACCCGGAGAAAGCCCGGGAAGTCGGCATGCGGCTCAAGTTGGCAAGCGCGGTCGATAATTTTGACCGGGAGACCCACCTGAACAGACTGTACTCCGATGGCGGGCTTCCCCGCCCCGAAGAAGTCTTGTTTGCCATTACCGAAAAGGTGGCGCGCGATTTCTTGGCACAGAACGTCGAGACCACCACGGGTAATATTTACGCGCTGGATGACCTCGAGAAACTGGCTGTGGAAGACGTGCGCGAATGGCTAGGCGATGACTTTGCTGACGCTGTAAGCGCCGGCGGAGTGTACATGGACCGCGATAAGCTGGCCAACGTAGTGCCGACGCTTGACCGCGGCATGGCGTCTACGCTGGACCGGCTGATGTCAGAGAAAACTGACGGCGCTATTGTTAAGCAATCGGCCGCTGCTTCTTTGCTGTCGCTTGACCGGCTGCACGAGCTAGCCGCGATGTAAGCAGTTCGCCACGCATAACAGATATAGCCGGCGCAGCAATGACGCCCAGCTTAACCTTGTTGCCTACGACTGACAGGACGCGCACGATAACTTGGGCGTCCGTCCCGATGACCAGTTCTTCGTCTTGCTTTCTTGAGAGCACAAGCACGTTACGTCCTCCGTTATTTTGATAGCGCGCTTTCAAGCAACGCTACAACTTGTTGAGTGTTTCCATTCTGAAGGTGAAGAGCCGATAGTTGCGCGGCTAGCAACTTGGTCTTCATCAAAATCGTCTGATTGATATCGGCTGTCTTGCCGGCCTCTAAGTCATATACGGCGCTGAACATCGCTGGGTCGTCCGAGAAGTCTTCGATTGACGGAGACACTCTAGCGGCCCGGAGCGCAATGCGTAGTATGTCGGGCGGATTGATGATACCTTCGCCGTCTAACACTGCGCCGATATACGCGCAAATCTCTGCATTAAACGGCTCCGGCTCGTCGTCTTCCGGCGGCGAGATCAGCATAGCCTCGGTAATGCCCCACGCCACTTCTTCTGCGTCAGCCGGGTCCCACACATCTGGCCGGTACGTGTCGCCGTTGAGTATGTTGCAGAACGACACGAAATCCGGCAGGCTTTTAAAAAACCTGTCGGTCGTTAATATCTGCATGGCGACAATAAGCTTGTCGAGTACGGGCTGCGCAAGATCAACGCCAAACTCGTCTTCGATTTCTAGCGCAATAGTGGCCGGGTCCCAGTCTAGCCCCTCTACGCCAAAGCTATCCAGGAAGGACGTCAGAAGCACGCTGCCAAACGTCTCCGGGCTCGCCCACGCGGTTTGGGTTACTTTTGACATGAAAGCCTGCCTTCTTTTCGATGCGCAATACTCCACGGCGGTACAGCTCGGTTAGATTATACCCGATTGTTTCCATAGGCGGATGCGGAAGAGTCATGACCTGCTCGCCCGTCTCTAGGTCCACGAAGCCTGTTTGCCCTGTCCACGTGGTGTAGCGGCTTTCGACGAACACCAGCTGGTTGAGACACGTTGGGCATTCGTTCGGACCACTGGCTGTTTCGCGCAACCCAGAGAGAATAACGGTGCGCTGCTCTGGCTGCAAAAACACAAGGTTTTCTAGCATGTCGGCCGCAAGCAACATTAAGATATCTTCTGCCGGTAAGATATCTTCTTCTGCGGGGAGCGGCTTCTGGAGAATGCTTATAAAGATAGCCCGTATTTGCAGCTTGCTGAGTTTGAGTGCGCGCATTACCATAGCGTACGTCAGCTCAATCTTAACCTCGGAGGCCTCTGCCATGATTTCCATTATTGATGACCTATCTCAAGTGACGACCGGGCGATTCGAATGTGTAATCAGTGGTAATGGTATCGAGGAACTGATGGACTCGGCAACAGCAAACATGGCGCTGCGTAAAGCTGCAGAGCTGGGCTTGCACCGGCCGGGCGTGTCAAACGCTGGTGGTGCATACCCTGTTGACGCCGAAGGCCGATCGGACGACGCGGTCATGCTCGGTCAGCGCCCTGTGGCTGGCTACCGCCGAGACTTTGTCATTCTCGCGTCTTTGTGATCGTTTAGTCTTCGACGCCAAAAGTATCAATGTGTGCAAGGCGGGCTGCGTAAAACTCAGCCACGTTTGCTGCAATGGCGTTAAATCGTTTTTCGATCTCTGGCATGACTACGTCGGCAAAGACAGCGCACACTGTCTTTTGATACTTTTTAAGGCTTGCCGGCGAGTACCCTGCCGCGCGCACTTTGAGCGCTCCGGCACGAATACGCGGGTCGGCGTCTAAGAGCAGCTGCACGAATCCGGGACACGCGAACTCTACGTTATGGCCGTATATTTGCCGGGTCTCAAACGGCAGCGGCATATCAAACATAGCAAGGCCCGGCCAGTCTTTGTCGTCGGCCTCTGTGGCTAAATGACACAGTTTGCCCAGCGTCCATCCGTAGGCGTCGGCGTCATCGTTGGGGTGAGCCATCACAAATGGCGGCTTAATAGTTTCTGCTTTTTTATCGAGTTTTGCTTTGCGTTTCACTGGGCCTTCTTTGTTGATAGCTAAGGAAAATTGCACCGCCCCGTTGAACCCCGTCACTAGCTGTAGCTAAGGCGTTTTATACAAATGTATAAAATGCCCCAGCTACTAAAGCTAGTGACGGGGTGGGTGCTGGCCTAAGCCAGCGACGCCGTACAGGCGAGGCGTGCGTGTTCTTGCACGCGAGCTTCAATATTTTCGTCTACCTCGAGTACGAGGCCGGACTCGCGGTCGTATGTAGCCAGCTCCCCTCGGAGCATGGCCGCGGTATAGTCCGCATACATGCGGGCCATACTTCCGCGCTTGGGCGCCATTGTCCGTTCAAGTATCTGATCCCTCAGATACTCGACTTTGTTCCAAAAGCCAATCCGGGCGTCGACCCCGTCCCGCCTGATTTTGGCGGTATCCTCGAATAGCTTGATAGCGTTCGAGCTGACGATTTGGAACTGCGGGGCCGAGCGGCCCATGCGTCGAATGACGCCGCGGCGAAGCGCCGAAAACTTAACTTGCATTCGTTAATTCCCTTATAACGAGAGGAGACAAAACCACTGATACGACTCAGTGGGGACATTAAATATGCCGTGTTTTTGCCAAAAATTTAGCAACACGCGGCAGAGGGAATTAGAAGGTTAGCTGGACAACTTTGCCGCTAACGTTGACATACACGACTCGCGCTTGCTCCGCGCCCAGCAGAGCCTTAAGCTCTGTTTTCTTTGGGGCGCTCATGCCGGCTAAGCACGCTTTAATGCGCGCCATTTCGTCCCGCTGGCGTGTCTGTCGTTTCTGGGCGCACGATCCGCAGCCGCCGACACCCGCTTTAAACACATCGCGTTTGTGGGCGAGGCAGGGAATCGTTGAAAACTTGTGATCATTTACCATAGCCATAATGGTGTTGTCTTCTATAACGACAAGTGCGGCCATGATTACGCTCCGGGCAAAGCTGGCGCCGTAATAGTGGCAGATCCGGTAAACCCAGCTTTTGTCGTTGTGATCGTCGCCGTTGAGCTGGTGCCGGCTGCCAAGCCAGTTACGACGACTTGCCGCACACTGTTCACTACTACTGAACCCAGCGTGGCTGTACCGCTCCACACGTAACTCGCGTCGTAGTTAAGAATCCAAGCCGTGAAGCCATTAACTGTCGCGGTCGGCGCCGAAAACTCGGGGATCAGTACTTCGACGGGCGGCGTGCCTATCCATGTCTGGCCGACGGGTAGCAGCGTGTCGGTTAGGTCGAGCGTTGTTTTTAAATGCTGCACGTCATTGGTGACTTCTTTAATGAATTCGTCTACCTCTGCGCGCGATCGCAAAAGCACGTCCACGTAGTCCAGTCGGAACCACTCGGGCCTGTGGTCGGGCAGCGGCTCATCTTCTGGGTACTCTTCTAAGTCAACTGGCGAGCACACGTGGTCAAATGCGCCAACCCGTTCAACTGCGGCTGGCTTCATGGGCAGCAGCAAATACGCGAATATTTTAGCTGGCATGAGCGCTGCCGACGCTGCTGTAATGCGCACGCGAATGCCGTCAGTGTCGCGGATATTGTAGCGGCTTACTTCCCACGTGAGTTGTAAGCGGCGATTTATGTTTAGGCTCATGGGAATTGATATCTTTGTGGCGTCGTCGCAGAGCTGTCTGGGCCGGAATAATATATTGTAACGCAGGTGCCGGTAATATCGTCTGTCTTTGCTATGTACCGCACAAACTGCAGAACTACTTCTGGGTTTTCGTGTTTGGCAGCTTCAAGTGCTGTAAGAAAATTTAAAACGCAGCTAAAGAGCAGTGTCGTATCAGCCCGGCAGCGGCAGCCTTGTTTGCGTGCTGATGCGTCAAACGCGGCGCGGCACTGATCTAGGCTTTCTTTGGTCGATAAGAGCCCCGGGTTTTCAACAAAGAAATTAGCCTGCTTTGTCGACTGTAAAATATTATCTCGGTTGAGGGAGATCATTCGAGAGCAGTTCGCCATGATAGGTACTCGCGTTGTGTCTGGGTTTTGACATTTTAGCGGCGTAGCAATTTTGCGCGATAGCGTTTATATGGCTGCATCTTTAATAGCAGCTCGTAGCGTTGCGTTTGATTGGATAGCCGTTAAAAGAGTCTCGAGCGTTAAGCCCGGCCCTGTCGCGCCAGTGACGCCAATAACTCCGGGCGCTCCGGTATCTCCACACGGCCCCGTTGCTCCTGTAACGCCTGTAGCGCCTGTAGGGCCAGTGGGGCCAGAAGGCCCAGACGGACCAGATGGGCCAGACGGGCCAGACGGGCCAGACGGGCCAGATGGGCCAGCAACGCCTTGTGGGCCACATAGGCCAACAATTCCTTGTATACCTGTAGCGCCTGTTGCGCCCGTTGGACCGGTTTGACCTTTCAAGCCAGTAGGGCCAGCGGGGCCAGCTGGCCCTGCAACGCCGGCGACTCCGGTAGGGCCCGTTGGACCGGTTTGACCTCTCAAGCCAGTAGGACCAGCCGGGCCAGCTGGCCCCGCAACGCCGGCGACTCCGGCAGGGCCAATTGGGCCTGCAACGCCTGGCGGGCCACACAGACCAGATGGGCCAGACGGACCAGATGGGCCAGCAACGCCTGGTGCGCCTGTGTTACCTTTTACACCAGTAGCGCCTGTGGCGCCCGTTGGTCCGATACGGCCAGTGGGGCCTGTAGCGCCTGTAGATCCAGTAAAGCCTCGTACACCAGTGGGCCCGGTAACGCCTTGCGGCCCTGCGGGGCCAGCTGGTCCGCCGGGACCTGGTGGTCCGGTTGGTCCTGTTGGTCCGGTTGGGCCTGTGGGTCCGGAAGGGCCGGTTGGTCCGGTCGGGCCTTTGGGTCCGGCGGGGCCAACAGGACCGGCGACGCCAACACCTGTTGCGCCCGTTGGGCCTGTTTCGCCTATGTTACCAGTTTCGCCAATGTCGCCTTGCGGGCCTGTTTCACCGATCGGGCCGGCGGGGCCAACAGGACCGGCGACGCCAACACCTGTTGCGCCCGTTGACCCTGTTCTGCCTATAAC
>Ga0208966_1000078_pt1 | contig 29662 bp, 34 predicted proteins | sample GreLakmeHU45MSRF_FD_187701 | JGI IMG/M metagenome (GOLD analysis project Ga0208966, IMG submission 187701) | Freshwater lentic microbial communities from great Laurentian Lakes, MI, USA - Great Lakes metaG HU45MSRF (SPAdes) | ecosystem: Environmental > Aquatic > Freshwater > Lake | place: Great...
ATTTTAGACAATTAAATATGGTAGAACTTTGGCATATATTTATAAAGATGTAACAAAAAGTTTTTCTGAAATATTATTAGAAGAAAAATTAGCCTATAAATACGAAGGAAAAACAAAGTTATCTGACGATGATATCAAAAATGAATTAAATATTATTGACTAATCTACAAAAAAACTAATAACATAATACATTTATTATACATATTATCATATTATACTGGCCGTAACGCACGCCATTTTTTAAACTTTTCAACAAATACGCAAACAAATTTAATGTTAGTTATTGCATTTTTATCACGGAATGAATTTCTTAATAATTTGCTATCGCTCAAAGTTTGAACTAGTGCAATACCTATACTAGGTTTATTAAGAACATCTTCGTGGTCATATACATTATATATATCTGGTTCATTTGTTTTAACAATATATAGTATTTTCTCTTCATTATTTAATTCTTTTGTAATTTCTATAATTGAAGATTCTTTTGAAGATTCTTTTGAAGGTTCCTTTGCAATTTCCATGCTTTTAAATTCGGTGATATCCTTTGTTTTTCTTACTACATTAATAACAGAACTTTCATCAAAGTTATATAGTTTAGGTTTATACTTAATATCGTAAGGCCATATATATATTCCTCTACATGTATAATTAAGATTACTAGATAATTCCATAATATTTTCAATAGATTCTTTATACATATTAAAGTAACACTTTACTTTATAAGTGCAAACATCTATTGTTTCATCTGGTGTATATTGATTTTCTAATAGATTATATATAATCTTTAATCTATCCGGTAACATTTTTTTATTTAAATAAATGCCTTCGTAACATATAATATCATTTATTAGAAATGTCCACTTATTATCTTTACATTTAACCATTTCCCCATCAAGTAATGTATTCTTAAATAGTTTCTTGTCAAATAATCCTCTGCCAAAAATAATTCGCGGTCGTTGATATCCTGGATGGATTTTTTTATCTATAAAATACATGGTTTCTATATTATTATATAGTGTGAAATAGAGATAATATCTATTACCATTTGAACGCAAATTCATTAGGTGATTAGATAATATAAAATTAACATTATTATTATCAAGATTATGGTGATGTCTTTGTAAAATCTTGATATTACAAAGTGTATTTAACTGGTCCAATATAATATCTTTATTATCATTACTTTTAATATTGAAAGCAACTCTATCAGAAAAACTAATAATACCTTGCATTATATCTTTTATAATTAATAAAGATTTATATCATTTTTTATGGATATTATTTGAATAATTCCTTATTATAGTATGTATATGTATATGTATATGTATATGTATAATCATCTGTATTATATTCTGGTTCATAATCATCTTCATAATAGTCAATCGCGTTTGTAGAAGTATTAGTAATACTTTCAAGCATTTTTTATGTATATAATATATAATTTTTATAATATATTATCAATTTTTAGTATCATTATCATCCTTTATATACCACTCTATTGTTTTTTTAATACCATCGTTGAAATTTATTGTTTTCTCCCATCCCAGATTATTTAGTTTAGTTGTATTAATAGCATATCGAAAGTCATTAAAATTTCTATCTTTAATATACTCTACCCAATCTTCAATTTTTTCTTTAGGCCCTTTTATATGATTAAGTAAAATTGTAGCAATTTCAATAACGTTATATTCGTCATTTGACCCAATATTATAAATGTTATTAAGTTCTCCTTTCATAGCAATTATATCTATAGCATTAATTACATCGTCTACATATATAAAATTTCGCCTTGTTAATCCAGAACCGTGAATGGACATCTTCTTATTTTTGCGAAGAAGTGTAATAAATTTAGGTATTATTTTTTCAGGATATTGCTTTGCGCCATATACATTATTGCACCTTATAATTATAATAGGCATATTATAGGAGTAATAATAACTACGCACAATAAACTCTGCTCCTGCTTTAGTAGCAGCATATGGATTAGTGGGGTTTAATAGTGATATTTCTGTGCTATCCTCGCTACCAATTGCAATTTCACCATATACCTCATCTGTAGAAATATGGATAAATCTTTTAATATTTCCATATAACCTACAACATTCTATAAGTTGATGTGTTCCTAAAATATTATCAATTGTATAGTTGATTGAATTATCAAAAGAGTTATCAACATGTGTTTGAGCTGCAAAATGCACAATATATTCTATGTTGTGCATATCAAAAATTCTTTTTAATAACTCTTTATCACAAATACTACCTTCTATAAATATATATTTATTACTATCAGCACTATCCACATTATCTTTGTTAGAACAATAATCTAATTTGTCTATATTTATTACATAATCAAACACGTTATTATTAAATAATTTAGATTGTAATAAAAAGTTAATATAGTTTGAAGCAATAAATCCACATCCTCCCGTTATAAGTATTGACATTATATAAGATATATTATCTTATCTTTTTATATATTATCATTTTATATATATATGGATATATATAAGAAGATATATTATATATATAAGAAGATATATTATATATTAATTAGTTTAATAATGTTTTATTCGCAACATAAACAAGATGAATATTTAGAAACTAAATTTTTTAAAGGATATAAAAATGGTATTTATGTAGATGTAGGAGCACACGATGGAGTAGCCTTAAATAACACACTTTATTTTGAAAAAAATAATAACTGGCGCGGAATTAATATTGAACCAATAAAAAAGGTATTTGATACTTTAGAAAAAAATAGACCAAATGATACGAATATAAATTGTGCAATTTGTAATAATGATGGAGAAGCAGAGTTTTATTTAAATGAAGGTTATACAGAAATGCTTTCTGGAATTATAGACAATTATGACAAAAGACATTTTGAAAGATTGAATAAAGAAAATAATGAAACATCTGCTACAACACAAATTATTAAAGTTATTACTAAAAAATTAGAGACTATATTTGATGAAAACAAGATATCTCATGTAAATTATTTATCAATAGATGTTGAAGGCGCTGAGTTTGAAGTAATAAAGTCAATTAATTTTGATAAGGTATTCGTAGATATTATTGGATTTGAAAATAATTTTATAGATGTTAGTATTCCTATCATAAAATTTTTAGAAAATAATGGTTTTAAACTAGATAATATATCATCTGATATATTTATGATAAACCTTAAAAGTGAATTTATGCATTTATAATATAAAATCTTTTTATATAAAGAATATTATATATATTTTATATAAATGTGTAATCAATTAAATGACGATAAGATATTTTTAAATGATTCATGGAATTTATATTTTCATGATCCTTACGATAATAATTGGGATGATAAGAGTTATAAAATGTTAGGTGTAATATCAACGGTTGACGATTATATAAATTATTTTAAAGCATTTAAAGAATTATTTAAAAAAGGGATGTTTTTTATTATGAGACAAGATATAATGCCACGTTACGAGGATAAATTAAATATTAATGGTGGGTGCTTTTCATTTAAAATAATGTCAGACGAACTTGATAATAAATTATTTGCTTTATGTGCAAATATTATTGGCGAAAACTTTGCAAATAATAATGATGAGAATATCATATATAATATTAATGGTATATCTATTAGTCCTAAGAAGTTTTATTATATTGTAAGAATATGGATAAAAGATAAAAAGAATGCAAAGAAAGAATATTACAATTTTGATATTCCTAAGTATTCAACATTAATGTATAAAAATCATATATAAATTTTATTTATTATTTTCATCTGAAGAAATTAATATGATAGAAACACAACCGCATACCAGTCCTATAATAGTTTGCATAGATATTATGAAATTGTTTTTACAATATATAGTAAATAATAATAATAATATAATTTCAAGAGAAACAAAAACTCTAAAATATGCAGGATTAGGACATATCCTTATAATATAATAACCCAATATTGTTATGAATAGAACTGCTAACGCATATATATAATATTTAGGTTTAATAAACTCATTTGAAAAATGCTCTTTGTAATATAATATAAAATATACAAGACTTAGTAAACCAACTATAATATTTATGATTATTGGGAATATTATATATGGAGTTTTATCGTATTTAATATATAATATTAATAATGCTACTATTATACTATGAATAATTGATAAATATATCCAGTCCATCTTATTATTAGATAATAATTAAATATTCAATATCATACTTATTTTTTATTTATAGACTCCATTTAATATCTTTTTGGATATAAATATATATAAATATATATAAATATATATAATATGATTAATATAGGTATTGTTGGTGTAGGTAGATTAGGTATTTGTTATTCTATAATTTTAGCAAAAGCGGGTTATAAGGTATATATATATGATATTAACACATATATTTTAGATAATATTAAGAATGATACATATGATTATAGTGAAACTAATGTAAATAATTTAATAAGTGAATTCAAATCAAATCTTATTTTAGCATATAATTTAAATGATATTTATAATAATTGTGATGTAATTTTTACATATATTCAAACTCCTTCATTAGATAATGGATTATATAATCATGAATATATTAATAATTTCATAGATGAAACTTTAAATTTTAATAATGATAAAGATAAAATTATCATTATTAATTCAACTGTTATACCTGAATATTGTAATAGTATTAAAGAAAAACTTAAATCTAATAACTTCTCTTTGTGTTACAATCCATCTTTTATAGCACAAGGTAGTATAATTAATAATATTATTAATCCCGATATTATTCTTATTGGTATCGATGATGATGATGATAATGATAAGACTAATTATAATAAGATTGTTGATATATATGATAAAATTCTTATTAATGATAATGGTAACTATAAAAAGATGAATTTATTGGAATCCGAAATAACAAAATTATCTATTAATTGTTTTATTACAACAAAGATTACATATGCTAATATGATTGGAGATTATATAATAAATAAGAATTGTAATCCATATATTGTTTTAAATGCTATTGGAAGTGATACAAGAATTGGTAATAAATATTTCAATTATGGATATGGATATGGTGGTCCTTGCTTACCAAGAGATAATAAGGCATTATATGAATATGGAAAACAAAATAATTATAATTTTGATATATGTAATATTAATGATATGAATAATTCAAAACATTTATTATTTCAATATGAAAATTTAAAGAATTCAAAAGAACCTATTGAATTTAAATATATAACCTATAAAAATACTTCAGATATTTTAGAAGAATCGCAAAAATTAGAATTAGCATTATTATTAGCGAATAACAAAAATAAGGTAATCATATATGAAAGACCAAATATAATAAAAATTCTTAAAAATAAATATGATAATTTATTTGAATATAGAGAATTGTAAATAACTATATTATATATATTATATTAAATTGAAATGTTAAAAAATACTTTAATAATTTATGGCATTTACTTACAAAAATCATTAATATATAGAAATATAAGTTCTTCAACAATAAAACCTATGAAACGCAAACCTTTAAAGGCAATTTTGATAGTTTCTCACAACGCAACATCTAGAATTATTTCTATGTTTTCTTTATTAGATAAACCAACGCCTCTTGGTATACGTATTAGTATTAACAAAAAAGGGTGTAATGGTTTAAACTATATAATGAAATATGTTATAGATAATGACGAAGGACGAAAAACAGTATTGAAAGACGATACTATTAATATAACAGAAGAGATTAAAATATTTGTGGACCCCTTAGCAGTATTTGCAATTGTTGGTTCTGTTATGGACTGGAAAGAGAATAAACTTACTAGCGAATTTACATTTATTAACCCAAATGCAAAAGGGTTTTGTGGGTGTGGCGAGAGTTTTAATGTCTAAGTAAGCATTAAATTGCTTATATATTTTTAAAAATATTTTTCAAAATTATAGAAATAAATGGATTTGATATTATATTATTTTTTGTATCTTAAGATAGAAATGCAAACCTATCTAAATTTTTATCATTCCACCAACTATAATGAAATTTAATATATAATGATACCCCATATTTAATATGCATATCATACAAAATCAATCCTATTGTGCCAATGCCCCTTTTCACAATCATAAATTGATACATTAAAAGGCGGTATAATATCCTTATAAAATTTATCATTATCAGATATATCTAACGCAAACCCAATTGATCTTTGGTATTTATCTGATAATTCTTCTAAAATTTCAATAAAATTACTTGGAATTTTTTCATTAAATTCTAAATCAGGGTCAGTTAATATAAATTTACAAGATAAAATATCATAAATATGTTTATTTCTAAAGTTATCAATCCATGGACCTGCATTATTTATATTGTTTATAACATGGACATCAACACTATTTAAATAGTTTATAGTATCTAAACATGTGCTTTTATTATTAACTATAATAATATTCTTATAATATTCTTTGTTTATATTTAAAATTTGTTTCAAAGTATTTTCAACATATCTATAATTATTATAACATATATAACTATAGGAATATCCATTTTATATTTATAAATTTTAAATGTTTATGTATGTATGCATATGTGCGATTATATTTATATCTAAATATTATTAAGATATATTAAATAATTTAATGTTTTCTTTATTATCAACATTTTTAACCTATATTACTATGCCCTTTAGATTAATATTATTTATATTAATGATGTTTTTTTCAATATATTTTCTAGAAAATATGAAAAATGAGAGCAATATTATATGCAGTATATTATTGTTTGCTAAAATATTTATGTATATACTTTCATTAAATGTTAATATATCTAAAGAAGATTTAGTTAAATATATGGAATATTTATACAGTGATAAAAAATTTATATGCACATTTAATCATACGACACTTATTGACGGATTTGTATTATTTAGCATATTTCCTCGCTCGTCATATTTAATACTAAAAGTAATAATATATTCTATGGTTGGTTATACAGATAAGATGAATGATTTATTAGGAAATATTTTTGTAGATAAAGGGTATACAAGCAAAAAAATAAAGGAACGTGTTGATAGCAGAAAATCAGGAGATAAAATATTATTTATCGCACCCGGTTCAGGAAATACATCTGCAATACCAGGAAATATTACTGAATTTTCTAGCAACGGTGCATTCGTTCATAAATATCCAATTTTACCAATAGTAGTTAAATATGAAGATGATTCGTTGCATTATAATTATGATAATGGTGAGTCTATGCTTCATTCTTGTCTTAAATTATTCTTAGTAAAAGGTTACAATATTAATATAAAGGTTTGTGATATGGTAGAGTATACAGAAGGAGAAACTATAGAAGAATATAAAGGTCGTGTTTTCAATATAATGAATAAAACATATCAAGAAATGTAGTGTTTTATGAGCATTATTTATATATAAATGTTAAACATTACTATTATTTAATTACTATTAATAATATAATATATGAATAAAAATCTAAGTATTATAGTTGCATCTACTCTAGAGTATGGAATAGGATTTGAAAATAAATTATGCTGGAATATTCCGGAAGAATTAAAATATTTTAGAAATATAACTTCCTATTGTCTTGATAAAAATGCAAAAAATTGTATTATAATGGGGAAAAATACTTGGTATTCTCTACCAAAAGCACCTTTGCAAAATAGAATAAATATAATTATTTCGTTTAATGATTATGATAAAATTAAAAATGAAATTGCAGATATGAAAGATGTGTATGTTTTTAAAAGTATTGACAAAGCTTTAAAATATATAGATAAGGATGATATTATCGAGAGTTCTTTTATTATCGGAGGTTCACAATTATATAACACATTCCTTGAAAAATATTTAAAAAACATTAAATCAATTTACTGGTCTATTATATATGACAAAAAATATGAATGTGATAAGTTTATAGCATCAAATATTATTTATAATAATTTTAATTTTAACATGGAAGATATTGTAATCAACGACAAATATCTATCTATGTATGGAACAAACAAAAATAAATTAAATGATATTATTGATGAACCTCCTGACTAGATTAGCAATTGGCAGAGTAAGTTTTCAATATATAAGGGCTCTTTACATTTATTTGTTTGTGTTAGCAAATTTTCAATATCTAAACCTGTTTTAATAATTTCAAATTTTAATTTATTCTTAATAGTTTCTATATTATCAATATCATATGTATAAGAATAGCGTATATTTAAATAATATGTTCCATAATCAACTAATCTAATAAAATCTTGAATTATTTGTAATATAGATACATTAAATTGACAACATTTATATGATATGCTTCGTATGTCATATAAATTATTTTTATTTTTATTATAATTTTTAATAAAATCAACAAAAGGGGGGAAATTAAATTCAACAAAATCTTTAGTTAATATATCTGCAGATGAAGGATGACGCTCTATTTCAGATATAAATAATGCTTTGATAATATTGCGAGTTTTAATTTCTAGTAAATAATCATTCATAGATATATTTAAATAATTACTGAAAATATCTTGAATTTCATCAAACGTAAATAATGGTATTCTAAATGTGCTAAAACGACTTTTTATAGGTAAATCTAACTTTGTTATAAAATGCGTAGTGCAAATGAATACGACATTATGCAAATATTTTTCTAAAATTATCCGGAAATCATAAAATAATGCTGATAGTAAATCTATGTGCTTTATTACGATGTAATGTTTTTTCATTTTTACATTTTTAGAACTTATTACATGAAGCAAAAATGATGTAATCTTTTCAATATTTTTAATATTTTCAGGGTTCATAATGTCAATCTCAATATAATACTGATTTTCAATATATGTTATGTTTTTTTCCCATATATGCTCTGTTTTATTAAAAGTATAAGTAATATTAAATATCCTTTTTAATAATGTATTCAAATATATATCTATTGGAAACCCAATTGGTGCATATAATAGTTTGTTATTTGATGATAATAATATATTTTCTAATATTATTTTATATTTTTTATTGTTATTTATAATATTTGGGAAAACCTCTTCTAATTTATCCCAATTAGTTTTAATCATTTCCAAATCTTATGTTATGTTATGTAATGCATGATAATCTTATATTACTCTTTTTTGAGCGTATAAAATAGAGTATAAATATTATTAATTTTCTTAATATAAAGAATAGTATACTTTATTATTATATGTAAGTTATATGAATGTTGTATATTGATGCATTTAATTTGAATGTTGATAATATTGATAAATATACACGAGACGAAATAAAGAATATATATAAAAAAATAGCTTTAGAATGCCATCCAGATAAACTAACTAATATTAGTGATGTAAATGAAAAAACTATTCGGATTGAGCGTTTTAAAAAGGCAAGTATCGCATATAAAAATGCAATTGACGATTTTGATAATTATGGTAAATTAAATTATAGAAGCACAGATTATGATAATTTTTCAGATGATTATGAAATATATAACAATTTTGATTTAAACTTTTGGAAAAATACTTATGATAGTATTTTTAAAGACAAGGAAATAATTAAAAATACATTTATAGATGTAGCAAGTTTCTTCTTTAATAAAGGGTTTAAAACTAAAAATTATTATAATCCTTCGACAAAAATAATTAAACACAATATTAACTTACCTATAACATATAACGATTTATGCACATTAAACAAAAGAAAACTTCGCATTTTACTTAAAAATGTTAAGGAACCAGTATATATAAATATTTGCTGTAAAAATGAGTATCCTTGCTTAACTCGTCAGTATATTGACGATGATAGCATAGAACACGAAATTACAATTAATATGATTATTGACAATACATATAGTAATATTTGCGATGATAATGATATTAATTATACACATAGCATATCAAATTATGACAATAATATAGATTTGAATATCATATTAGATATAAATATATTAGATTATTTAATCGGGGGAGTAAAAAAGATAAAATATGTTGATAATACTTATATAGATATTAATATTAAACCTTTCTGTTTAGAAGATATTATAATTAAAAATAAGGGTTTATTGGGAGGTAATTTAAATGTAAAACTATTATTTAAACATATTACTTTAAAAGAGTGGAATAAAATTAGTAAAAAAAAAAGAAATAAATTTGTTGATATTATTAATCTAATATATAAAGATTTATTAGATTAATAATATCTATAAGATATTATAATAAAATATGAAAGTATTTTTTAGCGGGTTCTGGGGTGGTTTTTATGATGGTACTAACCAGATAAATATTAATTTCTTCATTAAATTATTAAATGATATATATAATGAAGAAATTATATATACTAATAATTTAGATGAAGCAGATATTTTATTTAATTCTGTATTTTCAAGGGATCATAAAGATGATTATTATTTAAATTATAAAGTATGGAAAGCATCTTTTTTATTTACTGGGGAGTCTTGTCATAGTTTTCATAATAGAGAAGCATATAATAATAACGTAAAATATCTTTCATCTTATACATGTATTCTTGGATATAATCCAACTAATAAAAATTTTATTGAATTTCCCGTCTATATTCTGTATTTTAAATCATATCCTAATATGTGTTTTGAACCAGCAAATTGTATTAAAAACAATACTGCATCTGCAGTCCTCCGTTATCATAGTGATAGTGTGCGTTGTTCTTTCTTAGATAAATTAGAAAAAAAAATGAACGTATTATATGGAGGGGCATATAAGAATAATATAGGAGGGTTGATAACACCGTTTTGTGGTGGTTATTCTGAAAATCTTATTAACTTTTATAAAAAAACAAAGTTTGTTATAACTATGGAGAATACTAAAATAGAACATTATATAACTGAGAAATTAATTAATGGATTTCGTGCAGGTATTGTTCCTATCTATTGGGGGTCACCGCATATTTCTAAACATTTTAATCCTAAACGTTTCATAGTTCTTGAAGATGATTCAGAATCATCTATGGATGCGGTTATTGATAGAATGATTAATATGAGCGATGAAGAATATTTTAAGATGGTGAATGAACCAATCTTTAATGAAGGAATGAATATTGATATTGTCTATAATAATGCTGTTAATAATATTAAAAAATTAGTATTTAAAGATAATTTAATTTAATAAAATAACAAAAAATGAAGGTATATGTTAGTGGGTTTTGGCCTAGTTTTTTAGATTTAGAAATGAATGAAGCATTAAATATTAAATGGTTTATTAAATTATTAAATGATATATATAATGAAGAAATTATATATACAAATAATTTAGATGAAGCAGATATTTTATTAAATTCTATATTTGCTACAGAACAAAGTTATTATTATTTAAATTATAAGGAATGGAAAGCATCTTTTTTATTTACTGGCGAGTCTTGTTATTTTTGGGATAATAAAGATAAAGAAGCATATAATAACGTAAAATATCTTTCATCTTATACGTGTATTCTTGGATATAATACAACTAATGATAATTTTATTGAATTCCCTTTTTATCTTCTTTATATGAAAATGCATGATAATATAAGTTATGAACCTACAAAATGTATAAATAATAATGATGTTTCTGTAGTAATATCTCAATCTAAGCCACAAAGATGCCTATATTTTTTAGATAAATTAGAAAAAAAGATGAATATTTTATATGGAGGATCATATAAAAATAATATTGGTGGAAGAATAGAAGGTATATGGGATAGTATTAATCTTATTAACTTTTATAAAAAAACAAAGTTTGTTATAACTATGGAGAATACTAAAATAGAACATTATATAACTGAGAAACTAATTAATGGATTTCGTGCAGGTATTGTTCCTATCTATTGGGGGTCACCGCATATTTCTAAACATTTTAATCCTAAACGTTTTATAGTTCTTGAAGATGATTCAGAATCATCTATGGATGTTGTTATTGATAAAATGATTAATATGAGCGATGAAGAATATTTTAGAATGGTTAATGAACCAATCTTTAATGAAGGAATTAATATTGATATTGTTTATAATAATGCTGTTAATAATATTAAAAAATTAGTATTTAAAAATAAAAATTGATAGTATATATTAAATATATAAACTATATAAATATAATATATATATATAATATATGACAGTCTTCACGATGTCAGTATTCTGTATAGGATACATCCAGCAATCTTCTAATTATAATATATGACAGTCTTCACGATGTCAGTATTCTGTATAGGATACATCCAGCAATCTTCTAATTATAATATATGACAGTCTTTATGATGTCAGTATTCTGTATAGGATACATCCAGCAATCTCCTAATCAAACTATTATTTGATGACAGTCTTTATGATGTCAGTATTCTGTATAGGATACATCCAGCAATCTTCTAATTATAATATATGACAGTCTTCACGATGTCAGTATTCTGTATAGGATACATCCAGCAATCTCCAAACTATTATTTGATGACAGTCTTCACGATGTCAGTATTCTGTATAGGATACATCCAGCAATCTCCTAATTATAATATATGACAGTCTTCACGATGTCAGTATTCTGTATAGGATACATCCAGCAATCTCCAAACTATTATTTGATGACAGTCTTCATGATGTCAGTATTCTGTATAGGATACATCCAGCAATCTCAAAATCTACAAAAAGATTATATGTATATAAAATATTATATTTATAATTGTATTATATATCATTATTTTATTTTTATGAATTATATATTCAATATATTCATTTTTATATTTGATACATTTAGTATATGGATATTTACTAATATAATTTGCTATATTTTTTTTTATATGATTATTGTCTATATATCTAATGCATCTAAATTTTTCTTCTTTAAACTTTCCTATATCAAAATAATTGATATCATAGTGTTGTTTATCTATAACAAGATAGTAAGATATATAATATGATATTATTATAATTAATAATTTTTTTATTATCATTATATTATTTAAATATAATATTAAAGAATATTATCATTTTTTTCATACAGATAATAAAACTCACTCATATAACTAAAAAGTGATAATTTAAATATTAATATATATTAAATATGATAAATATTCATGCAAATAAGATTTATAATCCTGCCACAAAACGATATGTAAAAATAGATGGGGTTGTTGGGAAGCGACTTTTGTTGTTGCAAAAGGTTCATTTATTTAATGCTATACCAGGAAGCGAAGAAAGCAGGTTTACTCTTATAACTTTTCAAAATCACTTTAGACCAACAAAGGGTGATGGAATTAAAGTTATATTTGCGGATTTAGATCATACTCTTATTACACCAAAAGGAAAGCATGTATTTCCTAAAACAATTGATGATTGGAAATGGAAAGACAATACGATAGTTCCTAAGTTAAAAGATATGTACAACAATATGGGATATGAAATAGTTATAGTATCAAATCAAAAGAAAATGACAAGAGAAGAAGTTAAAACAAAAGTTCAAATGATATATGATGATTTGCAACTTCCATTTGTATTTCTATCAGGACATAGTGATTTATATTACAGGAAACCACAACTTGGACTATGGGAAGTATTAATTGAATATATATTCAAAGATATAAATAATATTAACTATCATTCAAGTATATTTATAGGAGATTCTATCGCTGATTTATATTTTGCAAGAAACATTAATATTAAGTTTCTACATACAGAATTATTCTTTGCAGGTATACCTAATAAAGATTTCTTAAAGATTGAAGAAAAAAAGCATCCTTTAACAGAATGGGTATCAGATACCTCTCAAAAAATATCACCGTCTTTTAAAAAGTCATCTAAAAGAGTTGTTATTATGGTTGGTTCTCCTGCTAGTGGAAAATCTTTCTATTCGCACGAACTCGAAACAACATATGGATACCTTCGCATAAATAAAGATGATATGAAATCAGATGCAATTATGTTGAGAGCGTATGATTCAGGGTTAAAAGAAGGACGTAATATAGTAATTGATGGAACAAATCCTACAAAAGAAAATCGCTCTAAATGGATCACGATTGCAAGAAAAGCATCATATGAAATAACAATAGTATGGATGAATTTCCCTATGTATGTAGTAGAATTTCTTAACAATTATAGAATCGCTAAGAATAAAAATCAAAATTCACATGTTCCTGCTGTTGCGATGAGGGTGTATTATAAGAAACTTGAAATCCCGTTGCAATCTGAATGTAATAATCTTATTGAAATAAATAAAATTAATACAAATGAAATGTTATCATTTTGGGCGTAGTATTGTAATTTACATTATATTGTTAAATATAATACTTATTAATCATTTTTATCTACGACGTATTGGCGTACGGTCTCTTGCGCTGGGTGGTCTTACTTCTGATGGAATTCTTGGAAAAGCACTTGTTGCAAGAGAACCTATTGTCCCCATTACTCTTGATGTAGTAGTTCCAAGAGTTCCCATTATAGACGTAGTTCTTACATGGGGTCTAATAACTGGACTACTAGGTCTTCCTGGAGACCTAATAACTGGACTAACAGGTCTTCCTGGAGACCTAAACGATGCACTGTCTGCTCTCGATGTTCTTGTATCATAAACGGTTCCATCATCTGACATTATTTTTACAGAACTTTCTCTTATTATGTCACCTTTATTAATATATGATACATTTGGTATTTTTTTATTTTCTGTATAGGTAAATTTTATATATTCTTCATTCTCTATAGTTCTATTTTTATCTAAATATTCATCAACATATGTTCTATAAAAATCGCGTCTTGTCATACCTCGCGAATGCATATTGCGCGTTCGCATATCTTGCTCTTGATGGTATGGTTTAAAATCATACCAATTACCATCTTTATTGGGTGGTATATCGGTTGGTATAATATTGTAAACAATATCATAAATTATAAGATATAGATAGTTAATACCATTGCATACATTTTCTTTTTCATATTCACGTAAATGATTTGAAAAATTTAAATATTCTGTAATTTTTGGATTTGGGGTTTCCCATGTTTTTGTTCTCGGGAAAGGACAATTTATAGTAAATACCTGCTCTACTTCATCTGAATAACGTGGTGCCTCATATACCCAATCTTTAAAGATTGTTTCTCCATGTTCTTTCATTATATCTAATACCTTCTGTAAATTATCTGCAACTAAGTATGTATGCGTTTTATGTTTATGTATTGTTAATCCATTAACTGTTTTAATATTGTATTTTTTAATATCCTCAGATGTTATATGAATATGTTTTGATATATAATATGGTCGGTTCATCATACCCTCTTTTTTTATTACACTAAAAAATAATGTAATATGAACAGGCATTTTAATCCATTTTCTACCACCATGAGCGTTCCCTCGAATACCTAAATCGTTCCATTTTCTAGATAACAAATCAAAATTCTCCCATTGTCTACTATCATTAATACTAAAATAAAAATCTATTATAATATAGTCATATCTCTTGTATTTTATATAAGGTCTAATACAAAAAGGTGTTCCATTTATATTGATATTATACCATAAATTATTTACTATTTCAAATATCACATCGTGATTTTCCACTACATCTATATCATCAATAATATCATCTATTTTATTATATTTAATTTCAATATTATCATGTAGTTGACTTAAAACTTCTCTTTGTATTCCTGTGTCACTATTTCTTAGTACATCAGTTTTAAAGGGACCTCCGCCTTTTTTACTATTTTCAGTAAAAAAATATATCTTTGCATTTTTTTTATAAAGTTTTCTTATTTTAAGGTCTTTTATATCGTTAATATTATTAATTATTGTTACATTATTTTTATAATTATTGTGTTGCTTCTTCTTTTTATAATCCTTTAAAAAGGAGGTTAATTTAACAAAGTCTCCTTTATATTTAATAAACTTTGTTTTAGTAATTCGTGAACTATTTTTATTCATTTTGATATAAATATTCCTTGTTTTGCCACAAATATCCTCCTTTCTTAATAATTTGAAAATTATATTATTCTTCATTATATCAGTCCTTCTTATAAATATAATGATAAAAAAATAAAATATAATGATGTAAATTTAATATACTTATAACTCGTATAAATATATTGAGTTACTTACGTTACTTACGTTACTTACGTTACTTACGTTACTTACGCATTCTGTCGCGAATCGCTACAAGATTTAAATCGCTAATACGATAATACTCTTTCTTTTTATTTGAAAGAACTCTCTCAATAATATACGGCAATCGTCCCTCTTCTAGTTCTCTTAATGCTAAATTGCGTAGTTCCATATTACTACTAATTACTAATTTACCGCCTTCAATATTTACAAATGGTGGTGCACCTGATGCTAACTGCTGTGTTCGCATCCCCATAATTTTATCAAACTCGTAAATTGTCATAATTGGTTTTGATATTTTATCTTCCTTTTTTAATAAATCGTAGATTTTACTTACATCCTCGGTATTAGCTGCTTTATATACAAGAGTCATTATGTGTTTAATTGCTCTTTAAAGTCTATTATAATAATATCATTTTTTATTTTTATATATCATTTATTAATTATTAATCTTATTTAATTTGAATTAACTTGTTTCCACGCTTTACCGCAATTATCGCATACATATAGATACTTCATATTTTTTGAATCGTATTTAATATATATAATTTGCTTATTAGCATTTTCTTCTATACATTTATCATTATTACAAGAAATATGAGGGTCATTAATGCGACGCAAAGTAGGGTCAAAACGTAGATATTTATTTACATGCTGATTATATAGCAAATCGTCTTCGCTATAAATAGTTTTTGAAATTTTAATAGCATGAGTATTGTTTGTTTCAACTTTTTCAAACTCACAGTGCTTGCAATATTTTACAAGCATATTTTTGTCATTAGTCTTGACATATAGCATATTATCGCATATTTCACAGAACTCCATTTATTATAGTTATAAGAAAATTATAAGGTTTATATAATCATTTTTTAATAAACTATTTATATAAATAAACTATTATCTCTAAGTATTAACGGAACTCCAATACTTCGCGCTTTATTCGCCTTTGCACTATCATCATTTAAGTCTGCAACTACAAGATAATCCGTATTTTTACTAATGGTAGTTTTTATAAGACCACCCATTCTTACAATATTGGTCTCCAATACTTTATCTCTAAACCCTGTAAATACAAATGATTTACCGGATATTTTTGTATTAATTACAGCAACATTAGAAACAACATTATTAGTTTCTCCTTTACACTTAATACCAAAATTATCATAAAAATCATAAAACTTTGGCAGATTATTTAAAAATAATTTTGCTGAAACAACCGCAATTCCTTCAACTCCCGTCAAATCTTCAATATTTAGTTTAGATGTTACTGTTCTATTTTTTTTATCATGAAGCAATATTGACGGGAAAGCGTCTGTTATTAATTTAATTTTTTTATAACTAAATCCGCGCCCCATAATATTAGAAGCGTCCATTAAGATTAAGCAATCAATCTTCTTTATTTCTGCAATAGCATTAATAATATTATCTGCGGTTTTTTCCTTAAAACCATTAATTTTTAATAAATCAGGTTTAGTTATATTTGCAATCTTTTTAATATTATCAAACCCTGCATCATATATTTTTGATATATTTCCAGATCCCATCTTTTCTATGCTAGCAGTTTTCATAAAATATATTAGATTTTTAATATCACAATCTCTATTTTTATCTCCAACCTTATTAATCATCATTATATCTACGTGCGTATCATTCCATTTATAATCTATTCCCTCAATCCCTGGCATACTTGGAGTTCCATTTGCAGATTGTGTTAAAACATTCTGTATATGAGGTATTACATTACCAGAGCGAATTATTATTATTCGAGAACCTGGTCCAATAATATTCTTTTCTATGTATGCGCCATGTTTCCCAGTCGCCTGCTTTATCTTTACGCCGTCTAAATCAATCTTATTAAACATAACAATAGGTTTCATATACATATCCTTAGATACATTCCATTTGACTTTCGTAACTATAACTTCAACTTGCTCAAGTGTATGCATAGATTTAAAAGCAAAAGAATGTTCTGGGTTCTTATCTATAATAATTTCATAATATTTGCTAATATCACATACAACAATTCCATCTATTACATATTCACCATTTGAACGTCTATTTTGTAGTATATTTGATAGTAATGTTAAATCAAAAGTATTTAATTCTTTATGGTTAACAACCTTAAAGTTTTTTTCGAGCAACATAGGGAATCCATTATTAATTTTAGGATTAATTAGCGAATATGCAACAAAATCTACTTTTGACAATATATCTTTGTTTAGAATATCACTATTTATAGCGCCGGATAAAGTATTACGTGGGTTTGCTCCTTGCTTTCCTATCGTTCCTAAAACATCCCAATTACTCTTGGAAATAATTAATTCACCGCGAACCGCCATATCTGTATTAACTAGTTTAGGGATACCATTAACATATTCTAATATATGTGTTATATCCTGTCCTTCTCTGCCATTACCGCGAGTATATATTTTAATTATATTATTTTCATATATAATAAGGCAACTAACGCCATCTAATTTATCGCTGACTACATAAGGACCCGCATATTTTGCCTTATATTTTGTGATTTCATCTTCGCTATCTTTTATCTTGTTTTGCGAACCCATATAATATGGAAGAATTACCTTATTTTTAACATCTGCGCCAATCCGCTTGAAATATTTATCTTTCGGATATTTTTTATAAACATAATCTTTAATAATATCATATACATCATCGTTGATCAAGTCATTATCGTTGTTAAAGAATGAGTCATCTGCCTTCGTAAGAAACTCTATGATATCTTTCTTTTTATTTTTTTTAATAAATCCAATTGGGTCGTTATTTATATCTGGTATATTAAAATTCATATTATTATATATATATAATTTTATTTTATATAATCATTTTTAGAATATTATATTATTTTTATGAAACAGAACTTACAAATACTAATAAAACTACTGTAAATTATACAAATAAAGAAGATTTATCAGATACTAGTATCATTAAATATGATTTTTAAAAAAATAAAATTTATTCTCATTTTAAATCTTCAATGGTGTAAAACTATTTATTAATTATAATATTAGATTTTTAATTATAATTGCTTATGCATTCTTAACAACACAACTATTATGTTCATAATTATTTGGCATATAGGAATGAAGGTTTGAAACATCATCTTTAAATGATTCGCGTTGCAATCGTTTGCTATATTTAAAATTTACCTTTGAAATTCTACTGCTATCATATAGAGATAGAATAATTGTTTGCAAAGGAGCATCTCCCCATCTACAATAAAATATATAACCTTGTTCATCAATCTTATCTACAATATCTTGTATCTCTTGTTTATTCCAAATATTTACATCTATAATATTAAAATTATTATAATACATAAACGGCATATTTAATTCGACTGAATCTTCTTCATATTCAATATTATTAATTTTTTTATAAAGTTTCTTAAAATTATTAAAATATTCATTATCATTTGATAATTTATGGTTCATAAATAATTCGTTGATTTTTTCCTCTTTACCTTCGTAATGTTTTAGAAAAAAATCTTTCATTCCGTAATTACAAAGACTACAATCGAGATGTATTATATTAGATAAATAGATATATTCTTTGTTACTCATTAATTCAAATAAATCATATTTTATTGGTTCTTCAATAATACTATCATCGTCAAGACGCATTACATAATCATATTCTTTTGTATATTTATAAAAGTGTTTCAACCAAAAATAGCACATAGAACGATATGTTTGATTGCGCCAATAAGGAACAATATGAAGGTCAATAATACTATTCATTTTATCATTATCAATATGTTCAGGAATACTAAAATCTTCTCCATCTATTTGTTTAAATGATACTAAATGTCGACATTCACTTCGTATTCCAGTCAAAATCTCTTTTTTTGCATATTCTGTATAATCTCCTTCGTGTAAGATAATCACAGGATATTTATATTTTGCATTAAAGTTTTTAAAAAGGAAATACAAACTTGTTTTTAAATATACTTTCCTTTCAATAGTGTTTTGTGTTAAAATAAAAATAGCAGCCTTAATCATTTATTTATAAATAGAAGTTTTAGTTTTATATATTATTACTTTTCATATTACATTTATTTTTATCTATTGCAATTTATATATATTTAGTTGTATCAATCCCATGCAATTTATATTTATTATATAGTTTGAAAGTTTCCAAATCTTTATTGCTAATTGCTTCATTTAAATAAGCAAAACTGTATAAAACAATCTCACAACTTTTATTTTTATTAATTATAAAAGGAATATTGCTAATTTTAATTCCATTTGTAGTATTTCTTTTGAATTCATATTTTGTATTATTAATATGAAACACGACATCATCCATATTCATAGTTAGACCAAAGAATATTATATCATCCTTTAACGTTTCCAAATTAATATCATGAATATTATATACACTGTCGTCTATTATGATTTCAATTGTATATAATTTTTCAAAATATGAAAGTTTATAAGATTTTTGCTCTTTGGCATTCTTTGATAATATATCATGATTTTCATAATAATGATAATTGTTTAATAAATTTATACTTTTATTAATATTATTTGTATCATAATCATCATTAAAATCACTATTATCATTCATATTATTTTTGATTTTAAAATAATCATTATTGTAATCCTTCTCTTTAATATTAATCACTATATTTTTGCTATCAACCCCATAAATTATAAACAAATTATTAATTTTACTATGAAATTTTTTATGAATAAACATAAATAATATTGAAAATTTATTTATAATTTTTTTTTTATTATACATTATAATATTTGATGGTCCTTCTATGCTTACATTTTGTATATTGTATCCGTTGACTAAAGGATTGAGATTATTGAATTCTTTTATAATATCATCGCTGCTTAGTTTAAGCATAATATTATTATTGTATTTTTTGTTATCTGTATACCACTCTAAATTATTAATATTATCTTTGTTATACGAGGTAATCAATACTTTCATCTCTTTTTTTTTCAATAATTTAATAAAATTAAATTTATCAATAATATTACTATTATTTAATACAACATTAGCATCATCTGATTCTTCATTAATAGTTGTCCTATCTTCTTTAAAAACAGATACCTTAACTATATCTGTCTTTTCGTATTTATCAATATCATCATCATTCTTGACATTATTAGCAGATACCATAACTATATCTGTCTTTTCGTATTTATCATTATTAAAGTATTCTTTAGAACTTTTAAATAATGTTTTTAAATATCCCTTATCAGATATTATAATAAGTATTAAAAAAATACCAATCAAAATACCTGTAAAGTATAAGAAATAATTAAACATTATTAATCTCTTAATATAATAATTTATAAAAAAAATATATATAAGAAATATTATCAATATAATAAAATAGGAGAATATGAGCAAAGATAATTTGAATAATATTGATATTATGTCATTTTTAAGTAGCATGCAAAAAGTGTCTAAAAAAAATAAAAAATCTTCTAGATGCACGATTAAAGAAGATGACGAAAGTGTAGATATTTCAGAATGTACTGATAAGACAAACAATAAGATTCTAGATGAAAAAGATAAAATTAAAAATATCGAAAATATTAAAGAAGAAGAAGACAATAAAGATGAAGACGATGAAGATGATGAAGATGATGAAGACGATGATGAAGATGATGAAGACGATGATGAAGATGAAGATGAAGATGAAGATGACGATGAAGACGATGAAGACGATGAAGACGATGACGAAGATGGGTATGAAGAACAAGGTTTGACATCTGAAGATTTATATAATGTTCTTAATAATTTCTTAACTGATGAATATGGGGTTTCTATTGCAACATCATTATCTAATATAGCATTTGAACTCAATAAACTTAATAAAAATCTAAAATCTAAGAAATAAATTTATATAAAACTAAATTATTATTATAATACAAACATATTTTAAATGTATTATGAATTATTAATGAAAGAAATAAGTGAATTAATTGTAAATGATACATTAGACCTTCCTAAAAGTCAAAAACTTTTAATAAATCCAAACTCGTTAATATATATGTGCGACCATTATTATAAACCAGAACATCAGTTACCAGAACAAGGTGTAATTAATAAAAATGATTTATTAATTAATAAAGACCTCTCGCAAATTAAAGACTATGATATTGTGCATTGCGGAATAGATTATTTGAGTAATTTTTTAAATGAAATATTAGAGAAAATAGATAAAAAAATAATATTAACAACTGGTCAAGTTCAAAACCCAACTCCTAATGAACTAACTGATAAGATTTTGGAACATAAAAATGTTTTACTATGGGTATCTCAAAATCCTATATATGATAATAGCGATAAATATTTAGCATTCCCTTTTGGGCTAAATATTGATAGTGTTTATGCATATGCTACATTTTTATATTATTGCAAAATTGAAGGTAAACCTAACAATTTAATTCATTTACCTCTAAATTATACTACAAACCCGTGTAGACTGAAATTACCAATAATTCCTAGAATTTCATCTAAGCAATTTTTTATAGAAATTGTGCAAGCAAAATTTATACTTTCCCCTATTGGAGATAGGGACGACTGTTATAGAAATTATGAAGCAATAGGTTTAGGAACTATACCTGTTTCAAATGTAAGTAAATTTCATAAAAATATATTTACAACTAATATGGTTTATAGTAATATTGATGAAATGGCAAATATGCTACATGATGATAACTTAAATTTAGTTTACAAAGAACCCAATAAAGATTTAATATGTTATGAATATTGGAAAGATATAGTGCATAAAAAAATAGCAGATATTAAATATGTTAATAGTATCTCTAGTGAATTTAATGCAATTAACATTCAAACACAAAAATAAAGCATTTAAATATATATATATTATATATATTATATATATTATATGAATAATAATTCAAAATGGTTTTGTAAAAAATGCAAAAATTTGATAGATAATTGTATTGATATTGATTATCATAACGATACTATTCATCCTAATTTGTCAGATAAATATATTATATCGTGGTTTAAATATGGCAAGAAAGGGTTGTCAGCATATGATTAACAATAATTATTCCATAATTTTTTATCTAGTTTATGATTATTATTTTTATTATCTTTTAAGTAAATTCCATATTTACCTAAATGTAAATTATATTTTTTTCCTAAATATTCTATTGGTTTTGGAAGAGAACTTATAAACTTCATATCTTCTTCTGTCAATTCATCTTTACCTTTTTTTTTCCATTTAAGATAAGGTTCAATATTAGTATACTTATCGAATTCCTTATTATAATAGCAGACACCATAACGTGTTGTAAGAATACCTGTTTTCTTCTCTTTGCTTACTTGTTCACCACTATGTAAACCACCACCATAATTTAAAGCATCCGCATTAGCATTTTCTACAGAAAACTTAATTTTTCCATATAATTCATTCAAAATAACATATTTTGTCATCTTTGCATTTATAATTTTATCTAGTTCATCCTCCATTTTAGAAGTGAATTTTAAATCGCATAAATAAGGAAATATCTCATATATATATTTTATAACTTCTAAACCTAAATCTGTAGGAACTAGCAGGTCTTTTTGTTTTCCGCCAAGATTAATTTTCTTTGTAGATATAACAAGGTCCTTCTTCTTTTTAAAACATTCTATTTCATATTCCTGTTGCGGATTTGTTCCTATTTCAACATACTTTTTTTCTAACAGTTTATCAATTATTGATGAATATGTCGATGGTCTCCCTATTCCTTCTTTTTCTAATTCTTTAATTAACTGAACTTCATTATATAGCGAAGGAATATTATCTATTGTTCCTTGCGATGAATACTCTTTCGCAATTGCAGTATTATTTTTAATAATATTTAGAAACTCTTCTTGACTCTCTAATTTATTATTATATAATACAGAAAACCCTAACTCTTTCAAAAATGACTTAGTAACGCAAAATATATATTCGGATTTATCTGAAGTAAATTTAATATAGATATCAATATACACCGTATCTGTCATAAGTGATGCAACTGTCCTATTCCATATAAGTTCATATAACTTTTCATGATTTTTTGTAGAACCTTCAAATAATATAGTTTTGTATTTTGGGTTTGTAATTCTAACCGCCTCATGTGCTTCTTGTGCATTCGCTATTTTAGTTTTATATGTTCTATATTTTGCAAATGACAAAGACGGCGTATCATACGTTTCTCTAATATATGATAAAATCATCTTTTTTGCATCCTCCCCTATAATTGTAGAATCGGTGCGCATATAAGTAATATGCCCATGCTCATATAAATCTTGCGCTAATTTCATAGTAGTCTTTGAATTAAATCTGCATTTATTATAAGCATCTTGTTGAAGTGTTGTTGTAGTATATGGTGGAGGAGGACTTATATTTCTTATTTTTTCTTCATGACTTATTTTATATTTTGTATTGATGTTTAAATTATTTAAAATTTCTTTAACAGTATTTATATCCCTGATTTTATATTCTACTAATTTATCTTTATTATCTTTATCATCAGCACATACATTTAATGTTCCTACTATTACTAAGTCATCACTGATATTAAATTTACAATCTATAGTCCAATATGGTATTATTTCTTTGTTAATAATTCGTGTTCTTTGATTAATACATATGATTAACCCTGCAATCTGAACTCTTCCTGCACTAAGATAATTTTTGTTAAATTTGCTCCATAATACTGGCGATACTTTGTATCCAATTAATCTATCTACAATACGTCGCGTTTCTTGCGCATTCACTTTATCCATATCTATACTTCTAGGATTTTCTATAGCATTTACAACAGCATTTTTAGTAATCTCGTTAAATGTTATACGGTGACATACTTTGTCTTTAATAATAGTACTTAAACATTTTTTTAGACTATATGCAATTGCTTCCCCTTCTAAATCGGGGTCGGCTGCCAAATATATAATGTCCGCATTTTTTGCTAACTCTTTAATATTCTTAATAATGCTTGGATTTGTTGGAACATAACTAATATCCCAAGTATTTGTATCAAATCCTAAAGTATCTTTTGGCAAATTATAAATATGCCCTCCGGAAAATGTAACAACAACATCAGAATCTCCTAAATATTTCTTGATTGTCTTTGTTTTCGTAAAACTTTCAACAATAATTAGAGATTTCATTTTAAGTTTATGTATTACAATTAAGATATAGTTAAATATTTTAACTATCTATATCATTTTTTGTAAAGATTTATGTCCTAATATATCTGGATTAGTATTTATTTGCAAATGCAATTATATATCTAAACTGTGGCGAATGATATTTAATAATAATTATTATCATTATTACCCTGAAAATAAATGAATATATCATAACTAGATATAAAATGCTTAAAAAATGATATAATTATAATATGATTTAATGTAATATTGAATACTATGAAACGTTCATCTAATTCATTAACATCTTTAAAATCTATAAACTCTTTGACATCCATAAACTCTTTAACATCCATAAACTCTCTACCGTCAATAAATTCACTTACAAAAATATTTAATAACAGAGATTTTCAAAAATATATTGCTAATATGGAAGAAGATATTATTAAAGTTTCAAATGATTATTATTATTTTACTCAAAAATATGATACTAAATTAGACAACATAATTAATAGATATGAAGAAAAAACAAATAAATTATATATAGATTTAAGAAATAGAGAATGGGATTATGAAATATTGAATAAGAAGATTGAAAATATTATTAAGGAATTACAGGAATATAAATATCAAAATTTGCACAACAATAAGCCAATATATATTTCCATAACAGAAGATGTTGATAATCTTAAATATTTATTAATATTTCTATACATTTATACATCATTAGTATTTGCTATAATTATTAACTATTGTGTATTAAGTTGATGATTTAAATCTTCAAGGATTTAAACATAGGTATTATTTTATTATTATGCACTTTATATCCTTCTAAAATATTATTACATTCAATCCATCTAAATAATTCTACAAATTTATGAAACATTACTGCATTATCTTCGCTATATATTATATTACTTAGAGAGTTATATAGTACATTGTAAGCTACAAGTAACATATAATAAATATCAGCATTACACTTAAAATTACTAATAAAAGTAATGTCAATTCTATCTTCAACTACTTTCATATATTTAATTAGTTTTTTGTCATAAAATTTAACAAAATTTAAACGTATTGTTAAGTATTTTTTTAATTTTTTATTTACAGTAAAAAGTGGATATAAATAATAACTTATAGTATCATAATTTAATTGCAAAGTATTCTCTATTAAATGCTTACGGTCTAAATATATCATTTCATTCATCTTATTATTTTCAAAATATTCCAACATAGCAACTCGTTTATATTTATAACATTTTACGCCTTGAAACATTCCCTTCGGTTTAACAGAATAAATACAAGTATTATTTGGATTTATAGTTGCTCTATATAATCTACTAATATATATTATACTTTTATCATTTTCTATATCATCTATACATTTATCAAACACTTTTTTATATATGGCATTTAGTATATCTTCAGGTAATTCATAAAAATAATTCCTTTGAATCAATACCATAGTTTTAATGATATCGCTATTTATTTTTTACTATTACTATAATACATGTAAAATAACCTTATGTAAATTAGTAATATTGCAATAAGTTGCATAAAAACTGATATAATTATTAAATTAATTATACCTAACACAACAATATGCACACTATAATAGTTTCGCGTATTATAACATGTTGGATGGTTGTAATATTAACAATAATGCTAAGTTATATTTTTTCAAATAAAGAAGATTATTCAGGCGATACTTCGTTTTATCGTTTTGGACCTAACCCTGAATTAGTTATTATTGGAATAGTTATAGATACCCCTACAAAATATGGTTTAGTAGTATTATATGCTGTAATCAACACAATAATCAGAAATCTCGATCATAATATTATAGTATCTTGGATTATGCTAAATGTTCAAAACATAAAGATAACTAATATTGATGCAAAAGATATATCTAAACAATATGAGATTTCTATTTATTCGTGGTTTGATTGGCTCATATATATTCATATGCTCCTTACACAGATTGATATGTTTTTACTTGAATTAACAACGGATGTAATAGCAATTTATTTTGTTACTCGTTGGTATATTAAAAATAAAACATTAGTTGCTAGTATTTAATTTAGCAATTACCATCGTATGCCATCCTAATTCTTTCGCCATTTCGTTTATATCACTGTCTTTCATATTACACCAATATGAATCTTTAATATAAATATTATTTTTATAATTTTTGATATCATATGTAAAAATATGGTCTTTCCATATATCTGTTACATTAAATTGACTACCTAATAATTCATTCTTAATTTCATTAAAATTGTATATATATGTTACAGGACAGTTATTTTGCGCTTCTGATTCACCGCATACAACTTGAGAACCCTGTGCAATATCTTTAATATTATTTTCCATCATTAACCAAAATAATTTATATGAAACTTTTGAATATACCATAAACCTAAATTCGCCATCATCAGCAAGAAGATTATAAACCTGGTCAATAACATTTTTAGGATTTATAGTGTGGTGTATAACACCAAAAGAATATATTAAATCAAATTTAGTATCTTTTATTAAATCTGAAAATTTTTCAATATTACCATTAATAAATGTAGCATTCAATCCAAATACTTCAAACCTTTTTTTACATATATCCAACGAAACTTCTGATAATTCTACGATAGTTAATATAGCACCGTGTCTAGCAAAATTTATACTGTCAGTTCCTATACCACAACCTAACTCTAATACATTTTTATTTTTCCATTTAGCAAAATTTGCAAATTCAGGAATATGTGGTTCTACAAAATATTTTTTTTTCTCTATTTCATCAAAATATTCAATTGATGCAAAAGGTTTTGAAGAATGTTTTATATTACATGGTTGATTATCCCAATATGATTTTATTTTATCAAAAGACATATATTTTATATATGTCTTTTTATATCTTTATATCTTTGATTTTATAGCATTTTTTAATTCAATAATATCATTCTTAATATTATTTATATCTAACATACTTTGTATTTGTGTTTTTAGGTCTTCAATATCATCACGTTTATTGCGACTTCCTAATTCCATTATATTTTTAACATTCTCCTTTAATTCTTTTATTTCTTCGTAACATCTTTTTAGGTCCATTTTTAAATTTATAATATCTATATTATCGCAGTTCCTATCAATATTATAAGAACCATTTATATCATTCTTATATTTTTTATTTTTTCTATCTATCGCTTCAAGTATTGTTTTTTCATTTAACTTTGTTATCACTTCAATTTTATCTATACATAACTTATTTTCATTATATAGTCGCAACGCAATCACTTCACGGCGTGCATTAATTGCCCCTGTCGTTCTACTGTGTTTTTTTGCAATATCATCAATATCTAAATTATTTTTTAAGTTATCTAATAATGATTGCTCTTCTGTTGTTGTCCATTTGCTTCCCATATTTGAAGGAACTTCCTTATCCGGATTTGCAAGTTTGTATTTTTCAATACATTTGATTGCATATCCTGATGAAAAAGAAGACATCTTACTATTATATTTATGATATATAATCTTATATCTATATATGTTCGTAATCATCTTTTATAGTTTGTATATCATATAATTTATTATCTAAATATTTATTATAATTTTTAAGCAAACTATTATATTTAATTTCTAATTTTTTATAATGTTCTCTATTATAATGATTATTCAATCTTAGTTCATCATATTTCCATTCAATATCATTATAATGATGAATTAGATTATTATATTTTTTTTTCAAATATTTTATTTCTTTATCTTTGCTTTCATTTAATATTTTTAATCTATTATTTTTATCTTTCAGATACAACGTGCATTCACTATAATCGGTATTATAATCTTTTGTAAATATGTAGTATAAACTATTATACATTTATTATAATATTATAGTTTTATTGTTTTATATATTTATATAATATGGTCTTCAAAATATGGAACAATAACTGTAAACCCATTCTCTATAATTGTATCAAATTTATATAACGAAAAAAAATTTAAATTTATTGCTAAATTATGTATTAATAAATATTCATTTATTAATTTATTAGTATAATAGATTAATTCAAGCCATGTTCTTAATTCATCTTTTAATATATAATATAAGGGCGAATATATACCATTATTATCTACATCAAACCCTAATAATATGTCTATATTAGAAAATTTAAATTTAATACATGTTGCATCTTTGAAATTTTCTGGAAGTTCAGCTATAAGTATATCATAATGATATATAAGAAAATTATTTACATTTATTTCTGATAAATAATATAATTCTTCTAACTCATCTGAACTATTATGATAATACTTGTTGCTATTATCATTATTGCTAATAATTCTTAAAGATTTAAGATTAAAAATACTTAGTGACGTATAGTATACCCTATTTTCGTCGTTAAGTATATTTTTTATTAACTTATACTTATACTTATTATT
>Ga0208966_1000080_pt1 | contig 29490 bp, 72 predicted proteins | sample GreLakmeHU45MSRF_FD_187701 | JGI IMG/M metagenome (GOLD analysis project Ga0208966, IMG submission 187701) | Freshwater lentic microbial communities from great Laurentian Lakes, MI, USA - Great Lakes metaG HU45MSRF (SPAdes) | ecosystem: Environmental > Aquatic > Freshwater > Lake | place: Great...
TTTTCTCTTTTAGGGGTTTTAGGGCATTTAGCATATTTATTCAATGTAGATTCACTGATTTGAAGCGTTTTACATATATCCCTTAATGTATAATCAGGATTTGAATACATTGATTTAGCTAAAGCTATTTTATCGTCGTTCATCTTTTTAGAACTGTTTTTTTTGATGTTATTAGCTTTACGATTAACCGACTCAAGATATAACAAGTATTGAAATTGTTTATACTCTTCGTAGAATTCTTTAAATTTTTCTTCGATGTTTTCTTGTAGTATGAACTCTTCCAAACTCAAAGTGGTATTGTCTAGGTTCATATATGGTTTAGCTGAAAGTCACCCACTTAGAATCTACTGGAATGATACCTTTTGCTGTAAGTATTTTCATTTCTCTTGTGGGTTGTTTTTCATATAACTCATCCTCTGCAAACTCGATATACATTTCACCCACAGTCAAATCTTCTGACTCGTCCTCTTCACCCATCACGAAAACAGTGTTGAACTTTGGGTAATCTTTAGGCCAACATTCATCAAGAATTGCTTCGACTTCTGTTGAATCATGATCTTCGATTAGAGGGATAAGACTTTCAACGGTTTTAGAATCCAATTCCGTGAAAATTTCTGATACTGGAATGACCCATCCTGCATTTGCGTAGTTTTGCATTGACATAGGGAAGTAATATAGCGAAAGGATAGAAAAGGTCAACAACTAAATCAAATGGTGTCTAAAAATCTATAGTATGCTGATCTGCACCTGTTCAACTCTTCTTCTGCTTTCGATAGTTCTGCATCAGGACAATGAACTACCTTATCATAGGCATGGTTATAAGCACTAAGAAGGTTGTCATGGTGAATAATCCTTTCGTTCATAGAAGGATTAGACTTCTGTGTATGCAACGCTTGTTCCTGCACCATAGTTGATAAAGGCTTTCAGTTCAGCTTTGTTGTGATTTTTGGCTTTGATAGTTCCAAGTTCTTTACCATCTTTGCCGTAAACGATGTATGTTTTCATGTAAGTAATCTACTATCTATGAAAGAGAATGTCAATATATATCCTTTGTTGCATAACGAGAATTTAAGAACAATTTAATCTGTTCGTCAAGATGTTTCGGCATACAATTATGTTCCTGCAATCGAAGAAAGAAGCATACTGCACAATTCATATCACTCCAAACAATGAACTACCTTATCATAGGCATGGTTATAAGCACTAAGAAGGTTGTCGTGGCGAATAATCCTTTCGTTCATAGAAGGATTAGACTTCTGTGTATATGACAGAGATTTCGATTCCATATTTGGCAATGGCTTTTGATTCTGCTTTGTTATGGCTCTTGGCTTTAATGTAACCAAGTTCTTCTCCATCTTTGCCGTAAACGATGTATGTTTTCATGTAGGGAGTATGATACTATTATAGTGAAATGTCAACTTTTTTCGTAGTCTCCTCTGTCAGCTTACGATTTTGTAACTCTAGCTTGGCGATGTTCAATAGAGGATCGTGAATCATTTTCACAATTCCAGTAAAATATAAAACCCGCCAAGGAAACCGAAATTATACCAGTTACCAGTGTTAAAAGAGTCATAGATTCCAATATCCATACCGAACATGATACCGAAGAAGGAGAAAGGCGCACAGATACCATGCCACAGTCCACGCCAGAATCCAGCAGCACCTTCTACTGTTCCTGCTAGGTGATTGGCATCAGCACAACCAGTGACAGCGAACAATACGAGACAGACTAGGGCGAGTTGGAATAGAGTTTTAAATTTCATTTGGATACTATCCTATGGTTTGATTGTTAAGTCAAGGTTTTATTGGAGGTATGGCAAATCTTCCACGAACTCTCCGAACTGTTCCTCGTATGCTTTATAGTTCTGCATAATGTCCAAGCAATCCTCTTTTGTAAGCGCATCGTCACTGAGATCGATTACCTTTTGAACATTCCACATATTTGTAGCACCACTGAATTGAACCTTACGGTAAGCGTTGAATTTTTCCTTAGTCATGGAGATATATTATACAGACAATCCTAAAGTGTCAAGAGCGTTTTTCAAAGCGAGCAATAAAGTCCTTTGATTCTCTGGAGAGGGGTTTAAGGCTTGTTCTTTGGCTGCTTGTTTAACCTTGGGATTCTCATATATTGCAGTATGTTGTTTCCTGTTCACTTTAGTTCTGAACAAAGTGATTACAGTATTTCTAAGAGTTTCAGTGTCCATTTGAGGATTTTATCAGATTGAATTGGATTGTCACTAACTATTTTAAGAATAAGCACGGCAGGATTTGAACCTGCAATGTATTGTATTTGTATTACGAATCCTTAGACTCGCAGCGTTTATTTCAATACTTCCAGTAGAAAACTGGATGCGTCTGAACTTCGCGGTTAGTCCCGTATATCCTTTCGGAGTATTCTGCCACATGCTCAAATCAATATACTGTATTTCACTTAATTGTCAATCTTATATTGTGGATATTCTTTATAGAAGGCGTTTAGAATATCTTCGTGAACTAGAAAGGATTCATCGTAAGATACTGCACCAGAGTTACATAGCATCGAAATCAACTGGACTTCCTCAACAGTTCCTCCATGCTTTTTAACTCGAACGATATACTCCAAAGTGATTGAAGTGTCTGGATGGTATGCCTTGACTTCGTGTAGTTCCGTGGTGTATATCTCTGGAACTGGATCAAACTCGATAACTCCTACTTTAGATTTGTTCATCCTAGTTGAGCTTCCAATTTGCGAATTTGACATTCAAGGTGATAAATTTGAGATATATCATCTGTATAAGATTTTGGGGATACTATAATATAAATTCCATTAAAGGTGAAATTTACATTGGAATTGTTTGTTTTAGCTAGTTCGATAGCGTTTTTAGCTGCACTATAAAACATTTCTCCTTTTAGTGGTTCATAAGTCATAGGATTATTGTATATGTTTTCCGTTAAAGATCAAACCTTTTCTGTTACGGTTACAGTGAATGTTTTAACCTTTCCTCCTAGTGAAGTCATGCACTTCGCTATAAAGTCAGCGTTAAGTCGTGTAGTGTTCAAATCCAATGCTTCTTCTGGTTTTGCCACTGTCCCCCAATCTGTTTGTCCTTGACTGTATTCAAACTCACGAACAAACCTTCCTCCTTCTGAATCCATTTGAATCACTCGAATCTCTTTAGTGTTTTGTGCTTCAACAATTCTTTCCAAGTCTTGAACAACTTCTTCCAATCTGTCTGCTTTGCCTTCACTTCTAATGTAATCGTCCTCTGTTTCACCATATGAATGTTCTCGCAGCATTGAAATATCAAATTTATAGTCAATGATCAAATCGGCAATTGTTTTACTCATTGGAGGATATTACTATGGATTGAAAGTATTGTCAATCGAAATATGGTTCAACTGTATAATCTTCCCCTTCTGTTAGTCCTTCGATGCTTCCTTCTGTAACTCCATGCCAATCAGACACTTCCATAACTTCGTCTATTTCGGTTGTATATGGTTCATTAACAGGATAAACACAACAACCATCACCACACCTCCAAGTAAACACCTGAGTAACATCGACAGCCTTTAAGAATTTAACTTGCATCAGATTAGTTTTTGATAGATTGCCAATTTAACAGCAGCGATTGCAATGATAGATTGGATTGATTGAAATGTCAATTCTTATCTGCTTGTTCTTGAAGTGCTTTGATGATTTCTTTAATATCTTGTGCAGGAAATTGAATGTAACACTGAGCGATATTACCCTTTGAGTTGATAGGGCAAATTTCAATTAACTCTGTGCCTCCTATTTGCATTTTAGAAACTGATAGACCAATCACTTTACCGTTTCCGTTTCGTCCAAGATAGGTTGTTCCTTTGCCTACCTTGACTTCTGTTGCGTGTGGATGTGCGTAATTTCCCATATTAAACCAGTTTATCCCAATTTGTATCAATGTAATCCAGAATAGAATCTACCAACTCATTATCTTCAACTTCTTCACCGTTTAGAACTACTTCTTCATCTACAAACTTGCCTTTCTCGTTAGTGTAGATAAGAACATTATATGTCACGTTATCAACAGTGACTTGGAAACAGTGTTTGTTTAGGGTGTCGTTTGAGATGAGTTTTGCGTTCATATTTTCAGTGAATTGTTATCCAAGCAATGTCAGCAGCATTACGTTCAACAGAGAACTTAATACCATGTGCTTGTAGAGATTTAACCATCGCACAAAAGCAAATTCGTTCGAGTTCAGAACTTAAAAGGTATTTCATAGTGGGAAGATGTTAGAGTATTTCTTTAAGAATTGCAAGAGTTATGTGCGTAATTTCCCATATTTTCAGTGAATTGTTATATAAGCAATGTCAGCAGCATTACGTTCAACAGAGAACTTAATACGATTTGATTGCAGAGATTTAATCATTGCACAAAAGCAAATTCGTTCGAGTTCAGAACTTAAAAGGTATTTCATAGTGGAAATATATTAGTGTGTTTCTTTAAGAATTGCAAGAGTTATTTTATACTTTAACCTTCCTAAAGTCAGAGGGGGTAATTCCACCTTGGACAGTGGGGTTAGACTTCCAAGCACCTGAGATTGTTTTATATCCGAGTCGTGTGTGCAATCCATAAGTTTCCGCATAGTCTTTCCAATCTTCAAAAGACGAATAGCTCTCTTGTAGTTTGCATTGATAACCTTCCAATCCCGATTTGAGTTTGACACGTTTCATAGTGGAAATATGTTATAGTTATTCTTTAAGAATTGCAAGAGTTATTTTAGTTTCCTCCACACAGTTGACCTATTTCTTCCATTGTGAGAAGTTCAGAGCATTGTGTTACACCTTTATGAATATCTTCAATGGTTAAAAGAGTTGGACATAGACCGATTGTAGTGCAATTCCAATGGTGCATCCATATTCTACATCCAATGAAAAAACCTTCTGCATATCCTACAGAAAAAATGACAGGAGATTCGGATTTCTCGATCTTCCCTTTTATTTTAAAGGTGTATAACATGAAAGAATTAAAACAGAATGGGGAAAAATGTCAATCCAAAACTTCGATGAACTTGTAATGGTAATATGTATCTCCACCTGTTCCACTGTCAGCATTTGCCATATAATACCTTGCTGCTTCTTCTGTCAGAAACTCTTTATCTGCATCAGGATTATACTGGAAGTTAGCATTACCCAATTTGTATTTACTCCACCTCTCCACTACATATTTACAGTTTTTAACAGGGGAAAGAAACCCTTCAAACTCTGGAGTATCCAAAATGGAATGATACTCGATATTATCATCTTTAGAAACTTCTACAGTTGGAATACCTTCATCGAGAAGGAGATATGAACCATTGTGCCTAGTTTGATATTTCGCTGCCATTTCATCAGCAACTTCTGTAGTAGGTGCTTCACATACAATGAAGCAAGGGACGATAAATCTTTTCAGTGTCATGGAGATATATTATATACTATGGTTTCAATGTCAAAACATTTTTCAGATTTCATTCACTTCCATTGTTTCAAACTCAAACCCTCTGGCGTGAATAATCGGAGTGTTACCGGCATCTAACAGCGTCACGTTATCCAGATGCAAGTCTAAGCATATTGGCGTAATGTCAGTATTGGCAGGAACTTCAAATGCAAAACGCACCATTAACTCAATTGTTTTAGTTGTCATGGAGATATATTATATACTATGGTTTCAATGTCAACTTAAAACTCGCCAGCTTCAACTAAAGTTTTAAGCATTGCCAACCACATTTGACGGTTTGGATTTCTTTCGTCCATCCAATTGCCAAAATGTGCTATCATTAGATTTCGCAAATCTGAATTAAGACCCATAGCCTCTACAGTGGTTTGATTATACCATTTTTCAGCGTCACCTCCACTAGTTTCATAGAAAGCATTGCAAGTATATACGTCAAAACTACCTTTATTGATCTTTTTTTCTACATCAGTCCTAGCTTTCTCAATCCAATCGAGTTTCTGTTTTTTAGTGTGTGTCATGTAGATATTCTCTATATTAGTGTTCAAATGTCAAAACATTTCTTCCCCTACATCAATATCCATCCGTGCTTCGTATTCGTTTTCAAAAGCAAGAGCGATTTTAGTTCTTTCGTGTTGGATTAGTGCTTCTTGAACGGCATACTCCAAAGAATCGAATTCGCCAATAGTAGCAAAATCTACATCCTCTGGTTCCCAACGAGTCTGTGGAATTCGCACTTCCACCTCCAAAACCCATTGTTTCTTTGTAGGGTGTGGACGCTCTCCTGCAAGACCACGAACGAGAACAGGTTTATCCGTTTCTGTTATTGTGAATCCGTCCAAGGTGAACATCTTGTCGCCAACATCACTAATGTCAACGAGATTATATCCCAAGCTAGTGCAGATTTTTTGGAGTGATTGAATAGTCATTGAATTGAATATATACTTTAAGGGTGAACTGTCAATCTTTTCTTTTAATTTTGTTCCACTTCTTCATTCGATTTCTCCAATAGGTGGACAAGAATGAGAAAAATATGACATAAATTAAGTGGAGGATATGGGACTTGAACCCATAGTTAGAACGCTCTAAGTTGAGCTAATCCCCCTTTGAAAGTTTTTAATTTAATACGTTCTTAATGAAAGTTACTATTACCCATGCAATAGCACTAGGAACAATAATGAGAAATGCTACTTGTGCGGCTGGATGAAGTTGTGAGAGTGTGTCCATAGTTAAACCAGATTAGCGTGTTTGTTCAAAAGGTCAAGATTTATTGCTGATAAATCTCGAATAGTTCCTTTAGGTGACTTGAAGTTCCATCCTTCTACGTGTTTCCATCCAGCTTGGTGAGCAACAATGACAGTATTAACCCAAGCGGAGTATTTCTGTTCTTCTGTGCGGTTGTCTTTCATGGTTTTAATATACTCCTATTTTATTGAATAGCAAGTTAAATGTCTTTGTCCTTGTAATGGGAATTGCGAATAGTATCATAGCAAGCAGCACCTAGAAAAACTGCTTCAACGTTTATCTCGTTGTATTTTGATCTGACAGTTTTTTTAACCCTTCTATAAGTGTTTCCAGTGTCGATCAAATCATCCACCAAAACAACATAGGCTTTTCCGTCTTTGTCGCATTGTCTCTCACTAACTTCAACTTTGTAATCTGAATGGGTTTTACCCTTACGAACTATCGCCCATTGCAATTTCAATTTAGCTGCCAAAGAAGGGATTATCATTGAACTGGACAATCCCCTTCCAGCCAAAACAGTAGCAGTAGGAAAGTGCTCCTTGATAATTTTAACCATCCTTTCTACAGTTGTGTCAAACTTGTCAGGTGTTAATTTGGATAGATAGCAAACGTGTGACATACAGATAAGATATATATTCTGTTTAAAACGTCAAGACTTTTTCGCCAATTCTTTTGTTAGCCTCTCATTCTCTTCTAGGAGGAATTCGATAGCATCAGCACCGTCTTGTGTAGTCTCCACTTCATATTTGGTTTCTTGATCGAATTGACCATAAGAAACCTCTCTGTAATCCCTTAGAGAATTTTGAATGTATTTGATAAGTTTAATGTCCATTACATTCTGAATAGGTAAGCTTTACGAATGATCTTAGAATCCTCTGGACGAGAATCCAACCTTAGAGATACACTTTTACCATAGCAATTAAACCCGATTTCGTTTGTGCAGCATCCATCATCCACTGGTTCAGATTTTTCCAGTTTATAAATTTCAACAAACCCTGCTGAAATAGGTTTAAGGGCTACAAAAGCAGAATGGTTAGTGAACTTGTCGAAAAGCAAAACCCTTACTGTATCGTTTTCAATGTATGTGATATATTTAAAATTCATAGATGGATGTTATTCTGTTTTTAAATTTATTGCAAGACTTTTTTGTGGAAATCCCATGTGCCACCTCTTTTGCACATGGGATTCTCAGCCGCTTTGCTGGATTCTTAGAAACTGTAATCGTAGTAGTGATCCCGCTCTCCAATAGCCACCTGTTGACCTTTGATTGAATCTCCCTCACGAACCCACTTGCCGTTTTTGCGAAGCGTGTAGGTGGTCTTTGCGCCCTCTGGATTAGGGGTGTAGTCGTAGCTTTGGCAGTCACTCATTCCATAGGTGTCAGTTCGTGTCGCAATATCGTCTTGCACTACGATTTTCTTAGGGGATACTTCGATGATTGTTGCTGCATGACGGTCACTCCACATTAAAATTGTGCAAGCCATTCCAACTTCTGGTGTAATTGATTTAGCACAGCTAATTACATGATTGATTAGTGAGCCAGTTTGTGAGCCTAGTTTCAACATATTTCGGATTAGTTATATTTAGTTTTATTTAGTTTTATTAGTGCTGAATTGCACCAACGAGAAGGAACATATACGAATTGTGTTTAAATGCAAGAAAATTTCATGTGATTTTAGATAAATAATAATGGCGGTTAGAGTGCTGAAACACTCAGGCAGGAATAACTCTGCTTGTCCCGCTATCAAATAATTATGAATAACATCGAAGAAATCAAAACGAAAGTTTGCACTAAATGTAATAATGAAAAGCCTTTAGAGGAATATCATAAAAGCGCAACTAAAAAACACGGAATTAACAGTCAATGTAAATGCTGTGTGAAAAAACGAAGAAAACTAGGGTGGGAGAAGATCAAAAACGTAAAAAATGAAATAAGACGAAACAGATACAAAAACGATGAGGAGTATAGAAAAAAGGTGCTTGCATTTCCTAGAAAAAAGAGATTATATAATAATGAACGGAGAAGAGAGTATTATAAAGAATACATGCTTAAAAAGGGAGATGAAGTGAGAGAATATAGAAAATTAAAATGGATTAAAGATAAACCGAAATATAATGAGTATAGAAAACAACGTAGAAAAAATGATTTGTATTTCGATCTAAAATGTAAATTGAGAGATAGAGTTTCAAAAGCCATTAAGAGGCAAAAAGCCTTCAAAGGTAAAAGAACCTTAGAATTGTTAGGATGTTCTGTTGAATGTTGTAAGAAACATATAGAAGCACTTTTTAAGGATGGGATGACATGGGAAAACCACGGAAAATTTGGATGGCATATAGACCATATTAAACCTTGTGATGCTTTCGATTTAACTGATCCTAAACAGCAAGAAGAATGTTTCCACTATACTAATTTACAACCTTTATGGTGGAATGAAAACTTATCTAAAGGTTCATCACTCTTCTATTGCTGTGAAAGTAGTATTAAAAGGTAGAACAGTAATAGGTGATAATCCATCGTGTTCCCTGCACTTATTGAAATACCAAAGTGCTTCCTCTTCCTTTGACTCCATTGGTTTATCTGATACAGTTACGGAATCCACTGTTCCCATTGCATCAGTGTAAGGAAATTTGGCGATGTATTTCATATTCTCTTTATACTTATTTCATGGAAAATGTCAATCATTTCATATTCATACGTTTCTACTTGTGGAGGGTATGATTGCCCGAATTTGTTAAAGTCTGCTTCTGCTTCTTCTTTGGATTGATAATAGTGTGCAGATTTACCCCATCCATTAGGTGTCATGTATCGAGAAAATTTATATTGTTTATATAAAAGGAAAATTACACAATATATTTCTTTGGAAATATCTCTACCATCATATATATCCTGTCCAAAGGCTAGTGGATGTTTATTATAACTTGGAATGTGCATACGAGTATCCTATTTAATTTTTAAGAATTTGTCAACTGGATTTTCGTTAATACTTTACCACGAGGTTTAGGGGTTTCGGTTTGACGTTTCCGTGCAGATTCAGCCCATGCAGAATCTCCACCTAGCTTGTCATACCACCTAAGCATTTCTCTGCAAATCCATCCAATATCCGATTTGAGGAAACAAGCCATACGATCAATCTCTTTGTCGTTTTCAGTGAGAACACCAATCCAACGGTTTCCCATTCGAGTAACTTGGATGTTAATTTTTTCAGTTGGCTTTTCCATGTAAGTATCCTATTCAATTTTTAATAATATGCAAGATAAAAGTGACTTGGGGCGAGGAGTTCCACATACTCCCCGCCCCTTCACCACCACAATCTTAAAGGGATTGCACTTCGATCAAATCCCCATTTACCTTTATGCCGCTGATATTTTCGGGACTCAAAACGAACTGTGTGAACTTTCCACGCTTAAACTCGCACGCTTTTTCAATGTCTTTCTTAGCCAAAGTGAGAGGCTTGCTATTAACAGCTTTCTTAGGATTCGTAGGAGGGGCAACTTGCGTTTTGCTCTGAACGAAACCGTAAATGTAAAGCTCGCCTGTTTCGGTGTGCTGCTTCAAACCCTTGCCGATTGCGCTGAAGGTGTCTTTCTGTGTGTAAGCGTCACTAACACCCTCTGTGAGCGTTTGAGTGAGGCTAAGGAGCATTTCAGCCTTGCCTTCGACTTCCAGATCGGTTTTTGGAACGTATGCTTCCAATAGCGTCTTGTCAATGGCACAAGCATTTCGATAGTCAATGCCGAAGTTAATGGTGTAGATTGAAGTTTCCCCTGTTCCCTTAGTCGTATAAAGGAAGGACATAAAGCGAGCACCTTTTTCAGTTGCTTCGCGGAGAGCGTCAATGACTTGGATAATTTTGTTTTTCATGGTGTGTGTTGGTTTTTGTGTTGGTTTTCTAACGAGGGAAACAATATACTTTAGTTCTTATTTTTTTACAAGACTTATTTTCAACTTTTCACTTTATGTTTAGAAGATTGCAACGAGTAGCATAAGAAGTTAGACCATAAATCTTGTAAATTTCCTCTTCCGCCTCTGTTGAAATGCAGGTGCTTAATACAGCCTTACAAACATAAATACGTGCATAGTATTCCTTTTCAAATCCTTTAGGTCGAAAATTTCCTCCACCGTCTTTGATTGTGTTTGCTTTATGAATCAAACGTGCTACCTTCCTCCACTCCTTATTCTTCCTTGCAATAGCAGCAAGGTTTTCAAAAGTGGTTGGTGATCCTAGTGAGTAGGTGTATGGTGTTACAAACATGGAAGTATTCAATAGTATCTCTGGAAAAAAATCAAGACTTTTTAGAAGGATAGTCCAAGACTTTTATTCAAATAGTATTTCAAATCGGAATCTGTATCGTATTTCTTTTTGGGAGTCCAGCTAAAAAGATGACATTCATTTATAATAATAATGAATTGCCCCTGTTTATCATAAAGGTGATCTTCCATGCTGTGAAAGTCAGGGAAGTGGAGAAGTTCGCTCATATTGTTTTTGTTTATGAGGATGAATGGAAACGTTTTATTGACCATGAAACATTCTTGATTAAATGTATGGATTTGTCAAGATACTTTCTATTGTTCCTACTGGCATATCCTCCAATGTCTTGACAAACTCTCGCATCAATCGGAAACTGTTAGGAATCAAACAATCTGGAACATCCTTGACCCTATCTGTGAACACTTGAAGTTGCTTTGCTGCCATGAGAGCAGAAGCATGAGTTTTCGCCATAAGAATATCATGGGATGCTGGCGTATATCCCGTATGAATATCACTAACCTTTGCAAACTTAGCTAGAAACCATGCTTCAATTCCATTATCATTTGAAAACCATGTGTCATTATCCCTGTCGAATGTATATGTCAAAATCGAATTCCTCTTATCTGCTGGAGTTCGCTTGCCAAAAAGAGGATGAATACTAGTAACCCTTTCTGTGTGCTTCAATAGAATATTCGTAGTAGGTTCCTGAACTGAACACACATTGACTAGATGCTTATCTTTAAATCGCTCTCCAATCTCATTGTATGCAGAAGCAGGAACAGCAAGAATAATACTTTCTGCATAATGAGGACTCTTGAGCACTTCAAAATGAGGATCAAGCAAATACTTTAAAAAAGTTCCAAAAGAACCATCGCCCATTATATAAATTTTGTTCATGGAATGATATTATATGTGATTACAAATATATTGCAAGTGTTTTATACAGTTGCTACCACATCCACGACAAAAACATCATTCACATCATCGAAGATATATTCCCCTAGCAGAGTATCACGAACATCCAAGCACATGATTTCGCATCCGTTATTATCGAAAAGCACAGCATCAATCCAAGGTGCTCCAGACCTATCATCACAGTTGCAAACCTTAATATCCACTTCAAAACCGTTTTCAAATTTCCCTGTGAAGGTTTGAATGATGTCTCCAGAATTTTCACAAGGGAAATTTCCAGATAGAAGAGTTTGTAGTTCTTTTGCTTCCGTTTTAGGAATACGAATGGTTGTTTTCATTGAAATTAGATTAGAGTTTTCCGTTTAAATGTCAATTCTCTTTTTTAAAGAATGATATGACTACTTTCCCAAACATTCCACCTACGATAAAAATCATCAAGTAGGAGAACATCCTGAGAAAAAACTCGAAAATTTCGTAGTTAGGATTCATAGATTATTTTTCAAGTTTAGTGACGATGTAATTATAAATGGTGTTATAATCATTGACGATTTGTTCCCTAGTGTCTCCACCATAAACCGCAAACCCTTTACTGGCAATAACATTGTAGTTGCAATTTACAAGTGCTCTAACAAGTTCATCAGGGGACAAGGTGTTAAGATATTCTTCGTTCATTAGGGTTTTAATGTATCAAATTGTTTTTTAAATGTCGAGTAAGATTTCACACCTTTTTTCTGATTGCATGGATGACAACAGATAACCAAATTATCCAAGTTGAACCTATCACCACCTTTAGACCTAGGAATTACATGATCCAAGGTGCAAAGATTGGAAGAGTTAGCAGGAGCATCTATTTTAAGATTTGCTTTCTCACAGTAATCACATACTAAATCACCCTGTTCCTTCTGCCACCGCTTCAAAGTTCGTTCTCTAAACTCCAACCAAGTCTTATATCCTGCTTTATTAGGATCGTAGTGAGACAGTTTATGATTAAGTCTAACTAATGCCCCTAGAGATTCTGGATGAGGAGCAGGAATTAGAACCCTATGTTTATAGTAGTTCATCGCCCATCTACTACTTTACCATCACCATTGAGGAAGTTGTTAATATCTTCTTCGCTCTTCCATCCATCAATGTTAGTGCTTCTGCCAGTATTGATCCAAAACTTCAAATCGTTCTTAGCATCGCGCCGTGGACTGCAACAAAGAACAGAAGCATATCCATTCGTCTTATTCGATGCTACCTTTTCACGCAATTTCTTGTGAAGTTCTTTTCCCAAGTCTCGATCTGCAAACATCTTAACAACCTCTGATTCAGTTTTGCCACCGTATTCCACCAAGCAGAATTGTTCATACTCTAAATTTTCTGGAGCATCAGAGAAAGGATTCCAGTTAAAGAAATCGGAAAGAGCATTACCGCCAAATACTACACCAACACTAGCCTTTTCCATAACATCATTCAGAACATCGAATTCAACCTTGATAAAGTCTGCTGCTGCTGCAATCATGGAGTTAATAGGATCGTTAGGATTCCAGTTTAGAACGATGTGAGTAATCAAATCAGCACATTGTTTCGTTTGTTTATCCATATTCCCCACACAGTAATCAAATCGGCAATGATCATCATAAACCACCAACTCTCCAACCCCTACCACCTTACAACCACCTTCTGCTTTATAGATACCACAATCCTGTTCGTGGAATTTACCAGTGAGCATAAAGGTTGCTGACTGAGACACTACTGCTTGGAATGTCCTAGACCAAAGGAAAAGATACTTAGAAGCCATAGTGAATCCATAATAGTTAGGACGTTCTTTTCCATCCCAAGATAGCTTAACTTCTGGTGTTGCTTCGTTTTTGAACATATAAATAGATTAGTATATTTTTAGAAAATGTCGAGATATTTTTTACAGTTCCCGCCACATAGTAGGAGTGTAATATACATACGTGGAACCATCTTCAACAAACCACAACTTCCCATGTAATTTCAATTTGTGAGATATTCCACCTTCAGAGATTGTTTCTACCAGTTGTCCTTGTTTTGGTAGAAGTGTGTCAGTTCGTGTCCAATTTTTGTTGTTCATGGTTCTATTATGTAAAAAATTGAATGAATTGCAAGATTAAAGGTCAATATCTTTGATTGCCATACGAATATCTTGATCCAACTCAAAGGGGACAGTAGCAGTTTTGTTATTGATTGCTGTGTTCACATTTTGAAGTGTTTTGATAGCAAATCGAAAGATGCCTGTATTACCCCAATTTGGAATTTTCTCCCCGTTTCCGATGCGATATTCCAGTTCTTCCAAAAGGTGTTCTGTTTTGATGTGTCCCGCTATGTTTAGGCTCATGTTAGTTTAGATATGTTTCGATTTCTTTACGTGAGTATTTCGTTGTTATAAATTTGTTTTTGAAGAATACATCATAACAGCATTTATTACAATTAAAAAATGCCACATACTCTGGATTTTTACCTATGAATTTCATGTATTACAGAAACATTTCAGACAATGATTAATCTGCTTCACTGAACACCAAGTCTGTATAATCCAAGCATGAAAACCCCAACTTTTCCATTTCGGATTCTGTTGTGCGGTAATCCACTTTCAATTCATCAGGAGAAATTTCCTCCAAAGACACTACCAGTTTAACAGTTGTTCCATCAGGACGTTTGAACCCTACAATGTTCCCTACATAGTCTCGTATAGGTTCTAGGCTTGCGTCAACTTCAAATCCTCCAGTGACAGTGAAGTGGTGTGTGTTTGTTTTCATGTTTTTATATTACTGATTTGTGGTTAAACGTCAAACTTATTCTTGTTCGATTCCGTGTTTATTCTTACGACTGTATTTGACACGGCTTTTGAATACCACTTTGGATTCACGATTGCCAAAGTGGAGGGATTTGCCATAGGATTTTTCGCCTACTTTAATGGTGTGCTTCGATTTCATGCTTCCTTTTTATATTATTTATTGGAAGGATGCAAGATTTAATTCAATATTTAATCCACTCACTAAGATTTATAGGAGGGTTCTTTTGATAGTAATCAGCCATGTTTAAAGCCTCTTCTTCATTATAATAAACTTCTGGACTTCCGTATAAAAAACCGTTATGATCCCATGTTATATCCCAAAAGTCATAGGAGGTGAATTGGTCTTTAGGGAAAAAATTGGCCTTAAATTTGTTCATGTTAACTGATTCCATCGAGAACACTTTCCCCACGTTCAATAGCTTCCATCCATTGTTTAGCATCTGACAAACCAATAACCTCTGAACTTCCATCGGTGGCAGAGTTATATGATGCAGAGTTATATTCTTTGACGAAATCTCTGATCCGAGGAACATGAGAGAAATTGCGAAGCATGATAATGGACTCGATTTTATTCGTAGGGATATGTGCCTTGACTGCTTGTTCGACTACTGTGATAAGTTGTCGAGTGGATTTGTCGCAAAATGATTTTTTGTGGAATTTCATGGTGGATATGTTAGGAATTTTTCAGTAAATTGTCAACTTCATTCGGCAATTCTAGCATCCATTGAAGGCGAAATTCCGCTCCGAACCTGTCTGAAATGTAATCCAAATTGCCTTCAATGCTTTCAATGTCTTTGTATCCGTATGTTTCTTTTCCGCTTCTTGTATCCACTCCCCACCCCTTAGAATCAGCATAATAGTTCAGCCAATCCAAATACTTCTTTATGACTCCTGAGTGTTTGCGAATTGCTGCACAAGTCTCTTGGAGGTTTTTAGAGTAAAAATAATCTTTGAAAACATGATTGGCGATAATCCGTTTCCAGATTTGTGCCTTAGCCTCAATTCGATTCTTAGTGGATTGTTTCACAGTTTTATATTACTGATTTATGATTTATTGTCAACGAAAATGTATTGGACTGAAGAAAGGAGATTCACAATCTTCGTCTAGGACTTCATGTTCCTCTACAATTTCCAAATCATCGTCGAAATGGAATCCACCATCTCGCAATTCATCTTCGTGCATATCGTTTATTTGTATTGCAGCGAGTTGATCGGAGGTTGACAAGTCGTTCCAAGTTGGATATTCAGTGTCTTTCATTTTAAGATTTCAAGATTTTCAATGCAGCAGCGTATTTAATCTTCTGTCGTTCACTTGGATTATCACTTGAATTGTGCATAATATCTTCAAGTTTAACCGTTAAAGCATCAGGATTTGTCTTAATGCGTTCGATATAATCCAAATATGGTTCATTCTCATCATGCGTCAAAAGTTTCAATGGTTCAAGAACATATTCAGGAATACCCAAATCTCTTAATACTTCAATACTAAAGGCTTTATTATTTTCTGGAACATCATGGAGCATTGCAAGGGGTTTAAGCCTATCTTCAACATTCTTTGCAACAGTAAGAGGATGAGTGATATACGGAATACCCCCTCTACGTTTTTGCCCCATGTGTGCCAAAGTTGCAATAGCTTTTGCTTTGGCGATTAACAGTTGTAGTTCGTTATCCATATAAAGACCTTAACAGACTGAATTAGAAAATCAAGACTATTCTGAATGAACAATGAAGATTTGATATTCACCCTGTTCGCAATATCCATCTTCCAACCCTATTTCAATATCTTCATCCCGAAATTTGTTTAGCTTGGCAAGATAAGTGAAGGCTGCTTCTGCTTCTTTGCTGCCTTCATCCGTATCAGGGAAAGCAAGGACGTTCCAGATGCTTCCCTTGTTATATTGGATTACGTTGACAGTTTGTATGCTTCCCTTCATATATTGGATTTGTGTTGAATTCATGGGCATATATTAAAGATTTACTGTTTATTGTCAACTCAATAATCGCCAAATGTTACTGGATTCACAGACAGGAAATTGAACGTGTAAGGATCAATAGAGGTAAATTCATCCAACCAATCAATCAAAAAGGTTTTAGCTTGGTATTTGTGTTCAGTTCCACAAGTTCCACTGCAAGAGCATCCACTGGAATATGCCCATACCAAATTCCCTTCCTTGTCAACACCATAACCTTCGTATGAGTGATTTCCATAACCTTGATCATCATTACAGATTTCCTTAATGATTACGAGTTCTTCAGAGTTAAAAGAGGATTTAACCATAGTATCCCAATTAACCCTGACAAATTCTGAAATGTTTAAATTATTAGAACCACTAACACCACTGTTAGTTTTTGCAATAGCTGCTCTCAATTTTGCAGCGTGTTTTTCCAGTTCTTCAATCTTGCGAAGTTTGACACGATCCTCCTGAGCCTTTACAAGTGCCTCTTGAAGACGTTGAATTTCCTCTTGTAAAGATTGGATTATTTCGTCGTATTTGTCGTTCATTTATTCAGAATAGATTATTCTATTTAAATGTCAACTGCTTTTTGATTCTATCGCAATCAATATAGGGCCAAGTGTTGCAAATAATACTCCTATCCACCAAAAAGCTTGACCCTTAGCTAGATTGATCAATATAGGGGAAGCGGCCAAACAAGCAGCACCTAATTTATTGTGATTTAATTTCATATCACAATTATTTAACCAATGTCAATCGTTTAAATTTACAATACGGAATTCCCAATTGCTCCACCCACCATACTTTTCCACCCATGATTTCAAAGATTGTTTAGCTCCATTAAGTTTAGCAAATGAACGAAACTTCTTCCAATCTCTGCTATAATTGCTGTGATGGAGTCTAGGTTCAATTGGGTCAACATATCGCCTTTCAATAACAAAAGGCTTACTGTGAGGCTTCTTGGAGGTTTTAAGGGGTGTTTCTCCATCCTTCTCCATGTTATCCTCACGTTTGTCTAGGATTTCTTTACGCCAGAATTTTGACATAGGATATATTACTCAGGATAATACTCGAAACCTTTACGTTCATCGTCTTTAATATCTACACTATGAACGTAATGTGCTCCAACCCTTGCCCATCGTGTAACATCATCGAGATTGTCAAGTTCACTAACGCTGTAATCAGAACCACAGCAATCACAAGACACATGATCAGGATAACGGTCAAAGCGATTGTAGAAGATGTTTCGTGCTTCCTCTTCTGGAGCTTCGATGAAAATCTGTTCCCAATCCAGCTTCCTACCACCGCCAGAGTGCATATCACTGAAAACTGTCCATTTATTGTCGTTCATGTTTTGAATATATACTGTTTGGTTTTGATTGCAAGATGTATTTTAAAAAGATTTAGGGGAGAACACCTTTCAATGTTCTCCCCTATTCTAAACAGTCTCTTTAGCAATGAACTCTTATATAAACTGTCTATTATCTTTTAGCGATTTGCATTAGCAGCATAAGCTGAAATGCTTCGGAGTGACTTCTTCCAATAAACTGCGATTTGCTTGTTAGTGAAACCCCTACTGGCGAGCTTAATATAATCAGCTACAGTCTTCTTGGTTGTCTTAGTTGTCTTGTTTTTGGTTGTTTGTTTTTGCATAACGGAAAGTATATTAACATCTTTATTTGGAATATCAACAACAATTTCACTTTTTCCAGTCTTTTTAATTCCAAAAGTTACCATATTGTTAGAGTTTTTACTGTATAAGTTAAGATATTTTTTCTCATACACTAGAGAATACTTTATGTCCTCTGATGCTAAACTGTTCAATGTATTAACAAACTCTATAGGAGAGATATGAACCCTATCTTCTTCTTTAATATGCTGCCAATCCAATTTCCAAGTGACATATAGCAAACTATCAGTCATTAGAGAATCAAAATGCCATGTTAGCCATTCTATCACGTTTCTCGATCTGGAAGAACATAAATCCAACCATCCTCCATTTACAGTGTCAGAATATCTTTCAGCGTGTGAATATATGGAAGTTTCATATCCCATTTTATTCAATGATTGCATAGTATTCTTAAAAGTTCCATAAACCCAAGATGGACTGTTCCTTATGGATTCTTCTCGTTCAAAGAAACAAAACTCAGTGTTTCTATCTTTACATTCAGAGAGTTTATTGGACAGTATCAATTCAGAGTATCCAAAAATTCCGGGTAAAAACACATATCTGTTTAGTGTGTTTTTGTTTTGCTTGGTAATATGATCCACTAACGATAACATTACCTCTTCCCTGATTTTCTTTTTATTAGGGCAATGTTCAAATTCGTTCATGTTACTTCAAGCTATAAGCATAACCTTCTTTTTGATTTTTCTCAATACTGCAAGGAATGTTTTTCAAAAGTGCATGAATTGACATTGTTGAAGTATTAACACCTACATTTGAAAGATTGCGTTGAATTTCTTTCAATTTCATCGGAGCAGTAGCATCTTTTAAGACACTCAAAATTTTGCTCGATACTGGAGAGGGCCATACTTTATTTTTAACAGCCTTAGAATTTTTAACGATACTAGGTGCTTTATAAGAAGTATTGTGGTTTTTCGCATACATCTTAAAGAGGGTTTTAAGTTCACTCTTTTTCTTTTTCAGTTTATCCGTAAGTTTGACAATACTTTCCGTTTGAGTTTTTACCAAACGATTGAAGGTTTTTTCAATTTGAACATCTAGGATTTGACGATGTTCGTTGAATTTTTCAATTAGTGATAGACGTTTTTTCATGGTGTGTGTTTTTGTGTTTTGTGTGTGTTTCGATTGAGCTTTTAATATAAATATTCGTGGAAATATTGCAAGATTATTTTTCAATATTCGCTAGTGAGCATTACAACCCTCAAACCGTTCTCCCCACGGTTAGCATAAAGTTTAACGTGATTAAGAGGAAAATCAGTGTGTTCAATCAGTTGAGTGTAAAGAACATTCCCGTTTCCATCATCCACTTTAACCAACGCTTTAGGATTTGAAACCTGTGCTTTATTCTGAATAGTTAATTCAACAACTGTAAAAGGTTCAGCAGCAATAATTTCCTCAATGCTGCCAATAATATCCATGAGCCAATAACATTCTCCATTATCAGCCAACCATTTAGCACCATCAGTAAGAACAGTTTTAGGGAAGAGGATGCTAAATCGGTGGTATTCTTCTGTTCCAAAGAATCCATCCATTTCAGTTCTAAGTTCGTGTGCAGATTTCATTTAAAGAATATACGCTCTATTTCAAAGATTGTCGAACATTTTCTACAAGTTGTTTAGAAGTCCAGAAATTTGTATGTCCTAATGCTCCTAGAATCCTTGACATTTCGATTCCAATATGTTCTTGCTCTGGATATTCATACCTTTCATTACGAGGAAAGTTCTTCTTATCGTTGACAAAATCCAAACACTTCTGCCATTCTCCAGCTTCAAACAGGTCACAAAGAGTTAATAGAACCTTTCGTTGCCTTTTATTGAACGTGCCTTTATGATTGATTCTGGCACGTTCTGCTACCATGTCAACCTCAATTAGCTTGTAGATGTTCATGTTACTTTGCAATCTTAATCAGTTGCTGCAAGGCGTAGTAATCAGGGTTAATGATATATACAATACTGTCGAATATACCATCAAAAGCCATAGTCCCGAAAATGACACAAATAGCAATGATCAATACCTTAATCACTTTTTCATCTAATTCCTCACTTCGAGTGAAAAAACCGTCAGTGTCAGTATCAGCCTTGAAAAGAGGCCAAACTTTCTTTACTCCAATAGTCAGAGCTACTATCAGAATGGTGAAAATGGTAATATTCTGGATTGCTGTGACTTTAGCTTGGAATCGGAGAACTTCCCAAAGGTGTTCAATGGAAGTTCCAAGTTTAGTTGATAGTAATGTTAGTGATTTGGCGAGTTCGTCGTTCATGGTTTTAGATTATAGATTTCTGTTTAAATGTCAAATTTATTCGCTTTCATCGCAGGTTCCATCCCCTTCATCAAAATCTTGCTCACCACTTTCCATATCGTGAGAGAACTGTGCATTACATTTATCACATTGGAAATAGGTCATTTGTGCAAAGGGAGAGCCAACATCAACCCATGTGTGACCTTCTGGTAAGAATGTAGTGTTTTTAGGCATGGTTTGAATATATTACATCTGTGGTCGAGTGTCAATAGAAATCAATTCAGATCGAACTAACTGTAAAGCCTCACGCAAAGCTACTATTGCTTCCCTTAAAAGTTCTTCGTTATGAGTAGGATTTGGGCTACCTACACAGTAAATGTCATCAGCTTTTGATTCAGCTACGTCAAGGAATTTTTGAATGTTTGGATTTACTTTCATGCTCTGAATATATCTAAAAACGGAAATATGTAAAGATTTATTCCTCTTCCAGTGTTAGTTGATGCTCTTCATACCAAGAAATCTGTCCATGCCCATCTACATCCAAACAATAACTCTTCACATGATTCCCTCCAAATGCGTGAGCGTAAGTGTGCATAACTGTCGCAAGTTTATCTGAAGGGAAATGACTCATACCCGCCCCCAAATCCTTAGCTATTTTCACACGGCTACCTATTGGAAACTTCTGACCTTGAGGTGCTTTAGTAGTGGCAACCTTTCGCAGTCCAAATTGGTGATAAGATTGAGCTTCGTTAGTTCGTTGTTGTTGCGTCATAGTCCAAACACTTTACCTATATCCCAAAAACTTACAAGACATTTTTAATGGAATGTTTCGTTCTTTGTTCTTGTCTTTTATAATATAGATGATAGTATATTTACATAATAAAGAACTGGAAGAGCCTCGAACCTAAATCAGGGCTAACAGGAGATAAAACTCCGAGGGTAGGGCACCGAAGGCTGCTCAAATTACAAGAAGAAAAAAATTCAGAATTGTCTTGAACATAAAGGGAAAACATATAAGGTGGTTGGTTCTGACATACATATCACGTATTAAAAAATTATCAAAAAGAAAGTCTTGCAAATAGAAAAAAATTGTCCATTATCGAAACATGAAAACCGCATTAACTCTAGTAAGTGGAAACGCAAAAATTGGCCCTATTCCAGTTACCATTACTTCAAACGTATCTTGTCCTCCTAGTTGTCCTTTGAATCATGCTAACAATGGAGGGTGCTATGCTGAATATGGCCCTCTAGCTATTCATTGGAAAAAAATCTCTACTGGTGAACGTGGAGACGATTACGACACTTTCATTGAAAAGATTAAAAACCTTCCTGATGGTCAATTCTTCCGTCACAATGCTGCGGGTGATTTGTATGGCAATGGGGAGAATATCGAAGTGAATAAGCTGGTAGAGTTGGTATTGGCAAACACTGGAAAAAAAGGCTTCACTTATACACACAAGTATAACACGGAAAAAAACATGAAGGCAATTAAGTTTGCAAATGAAAACGGTTTCACTGTAAATATCTCTGCTAACAGTATTGAACACGCTAACGAAATGGTTGGTAAGGGTGCTCCTGTTGTCACTATCCTGCCATTAGAATATCAACGCAAGTATAAACAAGGGGGAGAGTGGTTGGAAACGGAAGCAGAATATAAACAACGCATTAGTTCCTTGCCACAAAGGTTGGAAAAAGGAAACAAGGTTACTGTGTGTCCTGCAACTTACAAAGACAATGTAACTTGCAATTCATGCCGCTTGTGTCAAAAGGCAAACCGTTCCACTGTGGTTGGTTTCCCTGTTCATGGAGCTAAGAAAAAAACCGCTGAATTGGTAACGATTAAAAAATAAATCTTGCCATTAGAAAAAAATCAGATACTATAAAAGACTATGCCAAATCATACCTCAAACGTCCTAGAACTTCTTGATAAGTCTCTTAATCTCATAGAAATCTTGAAACCATATACAAAACTTGATGAAGGTGATGATATGGACAGTATTTCCTTCGATAAAATTAGTCCTACTCCAGAAGAACTAAAAGGTTTAGATGCTCCTGCAAATGTTAAAACACAAGAGGAAATAGATGTTTCTTGGAAAAAATATAATGATAATTTTGAGAAACTTTCTGAACATGAAAAAAGTCTTGGTCGTCCTTTTAATTTGGGAATGACACAAGAACATAGTGAAGGACTTATTGCTAAGTATGGATTTAATAATTGGTATGATTGGAATGTGGCGAATTGGGGGACTAAATGGGACGCATACGATACTTATACGTTTAATGAAATTACTACAAGTTTTAATACTGCTTGGAGTCCTCCTATTAAAGCAATTCAGAAACTCGCTGATTTGACAGGACACACTTTCGTTCTCACTTATCTAGGAGAAGGTGGGGAATATATCGGAAGGGCTACTTGTTCGCCAAATGGAGAGGTCAATGATGAATACCATGACGATATTGAATGTGCGCCAGATGAATTAAAGGAATTTATGGGATACGAGGAAAATGTTGATGAAGAGGATTGAGAAAAAAACCGCTGAATTGGTAACGATTGAAAAATAAATCTTGCCATTAGAAAAAAATCAGATACTATAAAAGACTAATAAACAACCAAACAATACTATGAGCACACGAGCATTTGTCGGATATAAACACAGAAAACAAAAACCTAAAGGATGGTATTCACATTCAGACGGATATCCTTCCTATCTTGGGGATGAAGTCTTGAAAAAGGCTTATGCATATACTTCAAAACAATTGCTTGCTTTCTTCAAACGTATCAAATGGGTTAAAGAAAATGAAAATCGTGATGCGTATGATAACCATAAGTCCATTTTAGATGAAGATTGGAACACCTTTAATCCTGTTTTGGTAAGTGGGGGTGAATTCTATAAAGATGGATTGTTTTGTGAATACGCATATATCTTCAACTTTGACAATGACACGTTGGAGTTCTACACTGGATTTGGCACTGAACCTACTACTGGATTGGAGAAGTGGGTTTGTAAAAGTGGAGGCACGAAATACTATGTTAAACGTGCTCATGTATTTAAGTTGAAAGATGTATTCAGCTTATACAATGGGAAAGTCAGTCTCACAAAACTGGTGCAGATAATGGAACTTACTTCTAAACTCGCTAAGAACGACTTGGAAGCGATTGAACTTGACTAACTTACGATTATGGACGAATATAGAATGAAATATTTGAAATTCCTCTTCATCGCCTTTTGTGTGATTTATACGATTATATCATTGTTTAATGGAAGCATTGGGAAATTTATTCGTTGACACTTTTCACAAAACCTGTAATATACAAACACTATGCAACTCAAAAAGATAACCACTGGATTCGTAATTCAAACTATTGACACCGAAACTGGAAAACTGATCAATCAAGAATTCATTGCAGGAGATCAATGTGATTATGAAGATGAAGAGGGAAACACTATTGATCCAGAAGAGTGTTTCGATGATGATGTGCCTTATTTCCCCTATGATATGGTTCAACCCTAATCTATGAAACTTGAATTCCCAAAGGATAATGTTGATCTAGGCACAAGACTGTTTAGGAACAATCTTGAAATCACTAACAATGGTGGTTGGTTGAAGAGGATGTTTGCCAATGGACAGATTGCAAGGTTCTTTTATAAGAGGTGGAATCTCTTCTTCAAGTGAAATTTATATTGAAAATAATCAATTGGTTAAGAGGTTTTCGTTGACATTTTAAACCAAATCTATATTCTAATTATATGAAACTAACACTAGACACACCAGCTAAAGTAAAAGCCTTTGCTGAAAAGGTTAAAGCATCCTACAAGAAACTATCAGATGGTTTGTCTGCTGGAGGATTCACTTTTGCTGATTGGGATAAAGAGCAAAACGAATTGGAAGCGGAATTGGATGAAGCACAGAAGTTACTTCCTAGTGGTCTTTGCGTTGGAAGAGCGGTTCATTTCGGTGTTGCTGATGGATATGCAACTTATCTAATCACCAAGCTAGGCAAACGTATCTCTAAAGTAGTTCACCTTCCATTTGGGGATGCTTATCGTTATCAAGGGGTGGAAGCTGATGGAAGCGTTTTCACAAGTTGTCTGCGATAAGGTTTTAAACTTGCATTAAATCGAAAACAATATACAATACTACCATGAACACTGAACAAACTATTACCCTTGTCATAATCTCTTCAATCCTTCTTATTGGGCTAATTCTCATCCTATTAGAACGGAATTGGGATCATCCTAATAGAGGTGCTTTAGGAATTTTCATCACTATCATCATACTGTTTTTTGGATTTGGGGCATACGGAAATACTGCTGATCTAAAACAAGTCAAGGAAGAAATAACAGCAGAATTGTCTCATTCGTCCACTATTGTTTTTGGGGTTTATGAAGGGGAAGTTGTTTGGAAATCTAATGACTATAAAACAGTGACAGAAACTAAAAATCTTACTCACATTAAGTTGATTAAGACTTCATCCTACAATCTTTACAATTCTAGGAACATGAACCCTCCTAAATATGAACTTGCTCATTGACAGTTGTATTCCTTTTCTGTAATATATCACCATGAGTAAAATCACCATTCAAGACATTCAAGCTCACTATGATAAAACCATTGGAGCATTTCAAACAAGGGTAGGAACCTTAAACCCACTGCTTGGCCGACTACAATTGGATAGAACTACTGCTTGTCGAGTTGTAGATGTAAATATCCATGTTAGTGTTGATGAAGCAGAAGCAGACGAATTTAGGGAGTGTGTGAGAGCGTTTTTCAAGAAGTATCTCATTAAAAGCGATAAAATTCGTTGCTGGTTTTCTGGATATAACAAACGTATTCATATCGTAGCACAAGTTCAAAACTGGATGAACTTATTCGATACTGTCCAATTTGAAAATGAAAATCTACGTCTCGTGTTGGATGTGGTAGATAAAAACAAATACAAATAAAAACAATTGACAATTTTAGATAAATAGTCCAAAGTATTTAAACATGAAAGATAACAAAGGTAATCCACTAGAAATTGGGGACAAGGTATTTGCATACAATCCAGAAAACGGAAACGAGTTTGTAGGAACAATCGAAGGAATCAAGAAAGACAATGATGGGTCTTTTTATGCAGAGGTTTCAGATCAAGACTACGATATTTTCTGTCTCAATTCAGACGATTTGATTTTAGAAACTGTTTGACAATATATCTGAAAAGTATATAGTTCTTTTCTATGGACAAATATACACCAGAAAACATCACAGAACTTGAACCAAACGAAGTCTTTGTGTTCGGAAGTAACATGAAGGGGCAACATTTTGGTGGAGCCGCAAGGATAGCACATGAGAAGTTTGGAGCAGTATGGGGTGTTGGTTATGGACATACTGGACAGTGTTTTGCCATTCCTACTCTAAAAGTTGCTGCTTCCAGTGGTTCATTGGAGAAACTGGAGTTGTGGGAAATTGACGCAATGGTTAAAGCGTTTTTCCTATATGCCAAACACAACCCTAATTTAACTTTTTACTTCACTAAGATTGGTTTAGGGATTGCAGGATATGAACTAGAGGAGATTGCAACGTCTGTAATGTTTGATTGGGAACAAACAGGCTATGGCATTGACGATTATACTATTCGTAATATCCCTTCAAATGTCGTTCTCCCTAAAGAGTTTGTGGACTTCGCAGAAGAATATAAAAAATAACTCTTGCAATTAAACAAATAATAGCCTACTATACACGCCTTATGAAAACAGATACAACTGATACAACCGAAACTACAACTGAAACCGCAACTGTGGATGTTAATACTTCTGCAATTCCTACCGCTACTAAACCTGCTGCAAAGCGTGGTAAGAAACGCATGGATGTTACACTGGTCTTTAAAGAGCCGCAAATGTCCATCAAGGAGATTGCAGAGGCTTCCAAGGTGTCTCCTGCTCTTACCTATCTTCGCATCCGTGAAATGATTGGTGCTGGCAAGGTGGCAATCGTTGGTAGCCGTCGCAAGGAAGGTGCAAAGGGCAAGGCAACCATCATCTACGGCAAGACAGAGAGTTTCGCCTAAGCTGGAAAAAAATCGAGCGGTAGGTAGTTTGAACTGCCTACCGCTTCTCGATTAAACTTCATGGACAATAATACTCTATCGGAATTGGATGCTTTCATTGCAGAGATTGTAATGGGATATAAATATACTGAACAACCTGACGATTTCACAGCAGAAGCAATTCCTCAATGGTATAAACATACTTCAAAAGGTTCCCCTAATTGGAGAGTTCTTGTAAGTGAACCATACATCCGAAGATTCGCCCCTGACAAAACTCCATATGATCACGCATGGAAGAATTTTAATCCTACTATAGATCATGGATTGGCTTTGAAAGTTTTGGAGGCTTGTAATCTATACGTCAACGAATCCAAACTGAGAAGTTCCATCGAATTGTCTTGTGTCTGTGGTGAACATTGTCTATCTTATCATCCTAAAGATATTATGGTAACAGGTGCAACACTTCCACTAATAATCTGCCAATTCGCTAAAGAACTATTCCAAAATGAAAACAGTTAAAATTAACGGTCTTACCACAAAACTCAAAAATCGTAGAGTGTCAGGAGGTATAAGAGAAAATGGGAACTTCCGTAACTTGGGGAACTCGAAGAATAGAGGACGTTCAAGATTGACAAATTTTTAATATATGATAACATGATAGTGAATAAATAATATGGGTGTATAGTCCAACGGCAGAGACAACAGACTTTTTGTAATATAATAAAAACTTGAGCTTCATTTGAGAAATCTTATGAATGTCGCCTTTCAAATTCGGTGAAAGCTTAACTGCCAATACCGAGCCAAGCCTAGAAATAGGAAGGTGTAGAGACTTGACGGAAGGAACCTAAAGCAGAGGCTATGGTTAAGGTAAAGTCCAGCGCACAAATCGCAAGAGTAACGAAAGTTATAGTGTGAAGAAAATCTGTAAAGTGAAAGTTCGAATCTTTCTACACCTACCTCCTAATAAACATCTTGACAAACATATAAAACAATATATAAACGTCCTATGAAACTATTGAATTTGCCTTGGAAGAACATTGAAGAATTGTATGGTAAGAATTTAACTATAAAGCACGTTTTCTTATTGGATGTTGATGAAAGAGGAGTTGAGACATTTGATCATTATCTTTACAGTATATTGCCGGATGTTGGAATAAAACACAAAAAACAGATGTTATACTTGTCGTGTTATAAGAACCATAATTATTCTGTGGCACATCCAAGGTTTGATCGTTCTGTGCCTTCTAAGGAATCTCTTTATTATCTTGACCTTGATGATCCATCTTTGAAATGGAGTGACGGAACTCCTCGCAAAGATTATTTATATGCTTTAAAATGGGACGACGATATTTACGATAAAATGTATACACCCTCTCATGATTATAAAGAAGAGGGAAGATGGAAACCTTGTAATGGATATGGGGATGGCCCTAGGTTTTTAAACTCTATAGGCAACAAAAAGTTTTTGGCAATAGGTAAGAGATAACGATTGACAAATTTATAATTTAATATATAAAATACCTATGAACTTGTATAGAATATCACAACCTGAAGAGAATGTTAGTTACGACACCTTTGATTCTGCTATTGTAGCTGCTGAATCTGAAGTGGAAGCTGCTGTGATGCATCCTAATGGGTATAAGACTATTCCTATCGAAGGTTATGTGAGTGGATGTTGGGTGAATGATCCTAACCAAGTCAGTGTTGAATTTATTGGAGTTGCAAAAGAGGGAACTGTTGCTGGAGTTATTCTTTCTTCATATAATGCTGCATAAGAGTTGACAAAAACATTCAAATATCTATTATATAACCATGAACGAGATCGAAACTAAACTTGATAGGCTGGATGACCTTGAAGCGGAAAAGCAACGGATTTTTCAATTCTTATATACTCGTTTAAAGCCTTTGCTGGCTCATTTAGAAGTTGAGGATTTTGACAATATTGAAAATGGATTCAACGGTCAATTTTATGTTACATATTCTGTTCTTGAGTGTGGTGAAGGTGGTGATGAATATTGGGGTAAAAGGGATATAGTGGTTGATACTAAATACTTCGATAATCCTGAAGAATACATCGAAAAAAATTTGACAAAAACTGCAAAATCTGTATATTGATTACCCATGAACGAGATCAAAGAAAAAATAAAACTGTTTGTAACACGTAGAAGTGAAGCAGCAGAGGCGTTGAACAGTATCACCCCTCTTTTGAAGCCTTATATGGATTTCATCAAATCAGATCATGATTGGGTGGATTATGTTCAATATGAAGATGAAACCAATCAAGTTGCGATTCATTACGAAGATTGGGATGAATTTTATCCTGAAGATAGGAGTAAAACAGAAAGAGTTGGATTGGATTATTTCGATGATCCTGAAGCATACGTTGCTAAACTAAAAGGGCAAAAGGAAAAGGCTGAAAAGGAAAGGGCAAGGCGTGATAAGGAACGCAAAGAAGAAGAATCACGAAAGGCTAAACTTGCTGAATTTGAACGACTTAAAAAAGAATTGTTCCCTGATGAAAAATCTGATTGACGTTCTGGTTTATATTGACCTTTAATCAATTTTAGAATACATTTAAACCGTGAAAAACATATTGAATACCGAAGCAAGTTTAAACACATATAAAATATCGTGTTATACCAAAAAACAGAAACTGGAATGGTTGAATAAAGTTCTGGCAAATTTTCATGAATATCTATCACATCGCAATGGCGTATTCACATGTAATCTAATACGTTATTACAATCACAACCATGCTCTTCTGTGGTATGAATCAGTATTGAAAATGTTTAGCAGCAAATATGAAGCAGAACAAAGATATGCAGGTGAAGGACTTATTGATATGTTTCACGAGAAAAAAACCGATTATTATAACACCCCACAAAACATTGAAAACCGTTTGATGTGGCTGACAATGCTCA
>Ga0208966_1000081_pt1 | contig 29285 bp, 37 predicted proteins | sample GreLakmeHU45MSRF_FD_187701 | JGI IMG/M metagenome (GOLD analysis project Ga0208966, IMG submission 187701) | Freshwater lentic microbial communities from great Laurentian Lakes, MI, USA - Great Lakes metaG HU45MSRF (SPAdes) | ecosystem: Environmental > Aquatic > Freshwater > Lake | place: Great...
CGAGAAGGATTGGGCTTATTTCTACATTACAATAGAAAATAATGCAACCGAAAAGCCTTTAATTTCGCAATCAAAACCATCAACACCCACATCTTTAAAGCCTATAAAAAAGGCTAAAAAAGTTAGAGGTGAGCCTATGTTTAAAGTAGGAGATTACTTTACCACAAAAGCAACTGGCGATACTCTGTTTTTAATTAATAGTACGAAAGATATTAAGGTTCATTGGAACGATGTTATAAAGCCAAGCACAAAAGGAAGCTATGCTTTATCAACATTTTTTGCAATGATACGAAAGGGTGAGGTTGCAATAGTAAAAGGAGTGCCGAGTGAAAAACCGACTACAAAACCAACGCAGCTTTTTTCTGTATTTGAAAAGGATAGTTTGGTTATGTACAAACACAAAGAAGTGTTAGGGCAAGTACAAAAAGTAATAAAAACTAATGGCGTAACAACTTACGAAATTGTTTTAATGGATGGTACAAAATATTACGACACAACAGATTTTGGTTGGAGAGTTGCAGAAGATGCGGATTTAAAAAGGTTTTTTATTGGCAGGAAATTACTATATGGTGCTGGGGTAAACGATATTATAGGATTATTTCAACTTTATCCCAAAAAATACACATTGGCTTCTTACGGTGGTTACGAGTTCGATTTTTCTGGTAACAACTTATTTGATTTGCTTACAGGGTTAGAAGTTAATGGTTTTAGGCTAAACAAAGCAACTACAAAACCAAGCCAAATAGTATCTTCAAAACCAAGCCAAGTAGTCGCTTCAATACCAGCTGAACAAAATTACGAGTTTGTTCAAAAAACGCCAACTGGTGTAAAGTCAAAGCTAAGTTATCTTCAGCAAGTTTTGGTTAGAAGTAAAAAATTTAAAGAGTGGTTTGGTGATTGGGAGACGGCATCGAAAAAATACATTGCAAACGGAATGGTTGCTTTTAAAGATGACTTTAATGGCGTATCTAAAGTTATGGATATGGAAACGTTAGAGCCAAGAGTGGTATATCACGGAACGCCAAGCAAGACAGAGTTCTTTGAATTTAGAACAGAAACAACTGGCTTAAACAGACCTTATTCTTATTTTGCTTACAACAAAGAATATTCGCAAAACTTTTTAGCTAAAAGAAATGCTAATTCAGAAAAATTGGGGGTTTTGTACGAATGTTTTTTAAACGTAAAAGACCCTTTTATTGCAGAGGGCAAAGCCTTTTATCAAAGAAGAGAGAGCGCAGATTACTGGTCTGAAAAAATTATAGGCACTATTGCTTGGGATAGATACGGAGCAATAATGAAAACAGACAAAGGGGCTTTGGAGGTTAAAAGAGTAATGAGTTCTATGGGAAACTACCTGCAAGCACTCGCTGGAAACAATGCTCCGTTTTGGAAAATAATGTCATTTGATATTATTGGTTTATTTAAGGCTTTTTTACAATTTTATAGCTACGATGGGATGATTTATTCTGAGGAATTTCAGAGCAAATATGATGAGAACAACCCAGCTGAATTTACAAGAGCTGTTTGTGTTTTTGAGCCAAATCAAATAAAATTAGCCGATGGCAGAAACCTAACATTTGATGGTCGCAACCCAGATATAAGATTTGAAGAAGGAGGAGAAGTAAGCCACAATACACAAAGCAATCACGAAAGCGTAAGAAAACTTATAATGGGGGATATACTTAAAGATGGAGGGGAAATTAAAGAGGATGCCGTAACAATAAATAAAGGAGATTTGTATAAGGCTCATATATCTAAAACAAAAAACCAAGATTACGTTGAAAATTTAATCAATAAAATGAAATAATAAAATTAAATAACAATAGCTAAAATATGAAATCATCAAAAGAAATTGAAGACCAAATAAAAGCCTTAGAAAACGGTTTGTCTTTATTAAAAGCTGGAAGTGCCGCAAGAAAGACTGTTGACGCTCAGATAAGTGTTTTTAAACAAGAGTTAGCAAACTTGTCAACACCAGTTAGCGGTGGAGTGCTAACAGAAAACGAGTTTTTGCAAACTTTATTATCTACTTTTTCTGCAACAATGCAGTCTGGTGCTGGAACTGGCGTAGACTCAAAGGCGGTTAGAGATTTGATTGAGAACTACCTAACTACCGACAAAGTAAAGTTAATAGAGTTAGATGAATCTGTATTAAATGAAATTAAAGCAAACCAAAAAATATTTTTGGAATTGCCAAATTATTCAAAGGCTATTGAAATAGATAGAGCAACATCAGATATACCGCATTTTTACGAAATTATAGATGACGTTTTAGCTGGGAATAATGTTTACCTTATTGGAGAAGCTGGGGGAGGGAAAACTTTTACCGCAGAAAAGATTGCTGAAACATTAAAAACAATGTACGTTACTTTAAACTGTTCTCAATACACAAGCCCTTTAGAAATTTTAGGTGGACAGTCGGTAGAGGGTTTTAAAAAGGGTAAATTAATTGATTGTTGGGAAAATGGTAAAATATTGATTTTAGACGAGATGCCTAAATTAGACCCTAATACGGCTGGTTTATTTAATGATGCTTTAGCAAAAAGTACCAGAACAAAACCCAAAAAAGAAAGCAGAATAAACTCTGCAAATACAGAGCAAGCACCAATAGAAAGAAACGATGGAGATGGAAATACAGTCGGTTTTGGGCTTATAGCAACTGGAAATATTTATCCAAACGAGCCACCTGCACCACAATATAGAGGGAATAACCAACAAGATTTATCTTTGTTAGATAGGTTTTCTGGCAGCGTTTATTATACCGAATTTAGCCCACCAACAGACCAAAGAACAACAAGGTTTAATTTTTTATACGACTTTTTGGTTGGGAATTATTACGAATACATAAAAGCTAAAATAAACGGAACGCCACTGCCAGTACCAAATGGATTAAGAACTCACATTGAGTCGTTGCAAATGAAAGCTATGGCTTTGGTATCGTATAGAACAAATACATCGTTTAGGGTTGGTTTTGAGTATGAACTTGTAAGGGAAATTGCAAGAAGAAGCGGTAGTGCAGGTGTTCAAGATGCTGGGAAAACATTAGCCAAAACTTTTGAGAGTTATATGGTTGCATTTTTAAGTCAAGGAGTTAGGGGAGATGCGTATTTAGAATTAATTAAAAAAACAGGATACACTCAAGACTATATTAACAAATTGGCTAAAAAGGAAATTGATAAAATTTTAACTGGAGAAACTGGCTTTTTAGACTCGCTTAACCCTATTGTTAAATCAACAGCAGACCCAGCATTTAAAAGATATAGTGATTTTTATGTTGCAGAAAGAGTTTTAGTATCTTAATTTAATTTTATGGTAAATAGCAACCCATCGTTTTATAGAAGAGAAGCACTCGGAGGACGTCCACCGAGAACAGCCTTTGTTTTTGAGTCTTTAAAGGATTATAATAAATTTATTGAAGACACAGGCAGAGTCGCAACTGGCAACGCTAGAAGAGGCTTGGATATAATAAACGCACCCAACTATATAAGGGGGCAATTAAGTATGCGTTGGTATGGCACAACCGACTTAACATTAGCGACCGAGCAACCGACATCGTATCTGTTTAACAATGAGCTTGAGGCTTATTTACAAACAGCAAGAAGCAGAACTGTTAATGTTGACTTGGTTGATATAGACCAAGTAAAAACAATAAAATTTACAGAACAAGAGGTTGGTATATTTTCTTTTGATTTAGCATCTTTAGGGCTAATTCCAGTTTATGAATTTTACAGCCCATTGTTAAAAAAAGTCGTGTCTGGTAATTTAATAAGAGCGTACAAAAACAGTGAAAATAATAATGTTTTAGATGCCAATGGAAAGCCTACGTTTTATCATATTAAAGTAGATGCAGTAAAGAAACACGATGTTAAATTTGATGCAAGTTTAGGAGGTTATTATAGCGAAATTTTAATGGTTGTAATAGATAAGGCAGAGCTTTTTGAAGAGGATAGAGGCGGTGTTGTTAATTGGGTTTACCTAAATAGGGATGAAATACCAGAGCATTCAGTAGAAAGGGTACACAAGCTAGATGAAAACGGCAGAAAGCGGTTTGCAACAACTTGGAAAAAGTCGTTTATTTATATACCAAAAGTAGATAAGCCGTTACCGAGAATTGATATAATTGTTGTTTCGAGTTTTCATGGGGGAGTTAATGCTCAAAACCAAATGATATATAACAGTATGACCGCAATAGCTTTAGCGGAAAAGTTATCAAAAGCAAGGGTTGATTACAGGATGTTAGTTGCATATACAAACGGAACAAGTAATAATGCACAGGAGGTTTATAGTTATGTTACATTAAAAAAAGAGGGCGAGGCGTTAGATAAAAACAAAATGGCTGTATTGTTAAGCGATGGCAGAATGATGAGGCTACAAGGGTTTAGGGGCGATTTAGCTATGCAGTATGACGCTGGTTACGATACAACCATAAACTCTGGGGGGATAGGAAAACCGATAACCGATATTACAAAAGTAAAAAATGCGTATATAGACTTTTTAAAATTACAAAAAAACGCATCAGATATTAGTGCTAGTAAAAGAGAGGACACAAAAATTGTACTTGGGGGAAGTTTGTCGCTAAGAGAAACGGAAGACCAATATAATAGAGTTATAGGGCAAATATCAAAACTAATAACACCATAAAAAATGACTCAAAAACAACTGAAAGCAATAGAGACTCACAAGGCATCATTTACTGAAAATGTTACCGAATATTCTGGCTTTGGCTCGCTAGATGTATGTTCTTTTAGCGTTTATCAGAGCGAAGATAAAAACGATGAGAATATAACGATAATTACAAATACAATTACAAGAATCGGTGACGATTTCCAACCACATACAAAAATAACTAACATCCTTGTTGAGCCAAACGGAAGCGAAATAAACTTAATGGATTTTTACCCATCAAAAGAGGCATTGGAATACATAAAAAAATTAAAAAAAATAATATAATGGGAAAACTACTAACTGCGTTAAACATAAGCGAGGATGTTCAAAAAACATTACCGCAGAATGTAATTTTAGCAGAGAAAATATTAATGGGGTTTCAAAAAATTTATAGCGAATCTCCAGAAAGCCCACGAAAAGAAATACTGGCGGATGCTATCTCAACTGGAGTGTTTCAAATGTTGGAGGAGATTAAAAACCCAACAACAATCTTAATGCCACCAACAACCTTAACTCCAACAGCAAAATGGTACGTTGGTAAAAATATTAAAGAATTAGACAAAATTATTATAGATATGCGAAGAGCTGTGGCAAATGTATTTCCTAAAGGAACACCAGAGGGCGATGAAATATTAAAAGAATCTAATGAAATAATGGACTATATGGATACTTTGAGCTAACTGGGAAGGCAAAGATTTAGAACCAAATAACTAACAAAAAATAAAATGGTAACAAAGGATAAAGGAAGTTTAGGCAATAAAGGATGGGGTTTTCGTGGCAAGGGAAACAATGTTAGATACGCTGAGGGTGGTGCTATTTACAAACATAAGCACATGGATGCAACCGCCAAGATACTTGAAAAAACAAACAAAGGCTATAAGGTAGAGTTTACTGATAATTCAGCAAAAAAACCTAAAGCTAAAATTATGTATTTTAATGATATAGATTTTGACAAAAATAAGGGTTTTTTTGAAAAAATGGAGTCTGGTGGTTGGATAGGTTCTTATAAAAAGCCAATAAAAACATCTGATGTTTCTGAATTTTTGAACTCTACGAAAAATGATGGGCATAAATATTCGTTATGGAATAAAGAGGTTGGTGTAACATACGCATACAATGGCAAATTATATGCAAACAATGGTCGGGAACTTCCAAATGGAACAGTAATTGATTTTAATAATGTAATGGCTTATTGGAAAACCAAAAACGCAGATACTCTTTTACTTGAAGATGAAAAGTTAGTTGTTTTGCCAGAAAAGCAAGATAAATATAATTGCTATACAACAGGGTATGATGGATTAAAAAATAAATACGGAAACGAAGATAATATAACATTAGAAGAAGCAGTAGATTTTTGTTGGAAATATGATGATGTGAGAAAAAAATACGCTAATAAAAAGGATTTAGAAAAGGAAATAAAGTCTACCCCTTATGGCAAAGACAATATTATCGCTTCATCGGGTAATATTACAGGAGTTGTGGTTTATAAAGTATTTACGAAACAATACGTTAAAGGCGGTGGAGTTGGAGAAAGCGGAGAAGTTAAAGATTTAACAAAACTTAACAACCTTGAAGACTATGTATTTTCTAATTTAGATGATATAAAATCAAATCTCGAAACTTATGGGTTTATTAACGTATCAAAAATAACAAACCCTTACGATTTAAGTAGTTTATTAGGTGTTGATTCCAGAATATTTAAAAACGCAGATGTTCCTTATTACGCTGAATTTATTGCAGGCTTATTAAAATCTGATGAACAAATGAAAAATGGCGGTGGAGTTGGCGAAATTAAAATAACAAAAAACGAAGTTCAGTTTAGAGAAGATGAGCCAAAACGAGTTTATCATTGGTACGAAGGGACTTTTGGCGATTATATTTTTTACGCTCAAACAGATAATTCTTTTAAAAACGGATATGGTAGTGATGGCATCAATAAAGGGTCTGTTTACAAACTTTCAATTAGAAAAGTAAAAGAAGATGGAATGCACGACTCTATTGCTGAGTATTGGAATAAATGGGATTACAAAACCAAAAACTATAAGGATGCGATGATAAGAAGCAAGGTGGTAAAATACCTTGACTCTATTAGCGATGAGCGAACTGGAACGCCAAAAAAATACAAAAATGGTGGCAATACCGCAGATGATGAAGACGATTATTTAGGGCTTGTTTTTTCAACCGATGCACAATACAAAGAAGGCAAAAAGTTTTACGATGGCGATTCCGCTTTTTACGCAGAGGATTTTAGCGATGAGTTTAGGACTTTGTTTTTCAAAGTAGAGAGAGGCGACTCTTTTGATACGTTGGAGTTTGAACTTGAAAGGGAATTGCAAGAGACCGATTTGGATGGTTGGTATTTTACGCAAGAGAAGTTTATGGCAGGGGGTAATACAAGGGCAAACAGACCGAGCCCAAGCATTAGTGCTACTTCTGTTTCAGTTGGAACGCAAGAGACTGGAAACGATGGCAATAGCTACGAGGTTAAGGCAGACAAAAACGGAGTGCAACGCTGGGTAAAAATTAATTTAGGAGGCGAACAAAAACCAAAGCCCAAAAAAGTTGAAGACAAAAGAATTTTCTTAACTAAGATTGCCGAGAGAAAGGCAGGCGACTGGGAAGAGGGAGATGGCATTATTGCGAAAAACCAATTAAATGAAGCATCTAAATGGTTGCAAACTTTACAAATTGTTATGATGGAAGGAGAGTCTCCGATGGATAATTTTTCACCAGATGTAAAACAAGCAGTTAAGGGAGACCCATTTATAGCTATGGTAGGAAAAAAGGCTTATTACGTTGACCCACAAGGGTACGATTATGCAAGGTATATTCTTAACGTAACTGGGTTTGATGGACAGCAATCAACCGAAAAACCAATTGAAATTACAACAGCAACAAAGCCAATATTACCCCCATCGGTTTATTCTTTAGAGGGCACTTTAGGCGAAGTTGAACGTCTTGTAGGTGTTTATATTGATGATAAAAGTAAAAAAGCGGAATCGATTAAAGAGCTTACGGAATACAGAGATAGTTATGCATCTGGCAATCAAAACAGTTTGTTGTTTGGAAAACCAATGTCTTACTACAAAGAGCAGTATCAAATGGCGATAGACTTAATCAAGGCAATGGATGGAGAGACAAAGTTTAAGGCTGGAGGCTCTGTAACCAATGGCGAACCAAAGCCATCTGAAATAGATTTTGTTGTTGGAGAAAAAAGCGGAAGCACTTGGCTTTTTCCAAAAGACGCAAAGGATAAAAACTTGCAAGGTATAAAGCTAAAAAATGGTGGCAAAATGAATGTTGAAAATTGCGACAGATGTAATAGACCTACTGGAAATGTTACTACAATGTCAATGTTTAACGAGGATGTAATTTGTATGAGTTGCAAGGAAAAAGAAAAGCAACATCCAGATTACAAAAAAGCGGTTGATGCCGATAACTCTGAAATTAAAAAAGGCAATTATAATTTTAAAGGAATTGGAAAACCAGAAAAAATGAAGACTGGTGCAAATGTTAAAAAAAGCTCTAATGTAAACAAAAAATACGCATATTTTGCTGTTGGAAAAACGGATGGGAAAATAGTTACTGGATGGGAAATTGTTACTGATGTAGAAAGCCTAAAATATTACGCTAAAACGGATTTAGAGGATATGGATTTAAACCCAAAAGAATTTAATATATTAAGTAAGGCACACCTTATTAGAACTGGTATAAACCCATTTGATTGGGAAAGTTGGAGAAAAACAAATTTAGGCGTACCTAAAGTGGGGCTTGGCGCAACTCTTTTAGGAATAGGGGCGGTTGCATTGGTTGGTTCAGCGTTAATGAAAAAGGGCAAACAAAAGCCAGAAGACGAGTATAAAATAAAGTTGTATAAAAAGGGAACTTTAAAGGATACTCTAATTGTAAAAGCAAACTTTTTGCATTCAGCCGAAGCTGATTATAAAAAACTGGGATACGTTGTAAAAACCTCGATAGTTAAAAAAATGCGTACTGGCGGTACTTCCGATAGCGCAGAAGATATGAGCGCACCGATTTTAAGTGGTACAATGGGTTCGAGTATGAAAAATGGAGGTAACGCTGGATGGAGTCACAAACGCAAAAAGTAATTTCAGTTGTACACAAAAAAATATTATATTTGTACTAAATTTAAAACATAAAAATATGGAATTACGATATTTAGCAGAGATGGAAAAGCACAATTTAAAAATTAGTGACTTGCCAGAAGATGCTCAAACAGGCATTGAAAACATTAATGACGCACTTAAAGGCGTTAAGCTAAACGAGGCAAAAGGGAGAACAATTAGCCCTAAAGCAGAGAAAAAAATTAAAGCAATGGATAAATGGGTGCTTTACGAAATTTATGATGTTGTAAACGAAACGGACAAAAACGAAGAGGAGATTCCTTATGATGATGAAGATGTGCTAAAGGATTTAAAAGATGAAGAGCTGGAGGAAGAGCTAAATACTGACCCAGAAGAGGAGGAGGATAATGATGAGGATAGCTATGAAAGCGAAGATAAAGCAGAGTTTGTAAGGGCTGAAACTGTTGCTGAAGATGGCGACCCTAAAGGATTGCAAATTGATTTAGATTTAAAAGTGGCGTTTGAAAGTGGCAAAAAAATAATTACAATGGTTGAGTTGAAAAGCGTTTCAAAAACGGCACATAGCATAATTTTTGATACTTATGACGACAGCGGAGATAACGGTATTATAACAACAAATTTCAAAATTTTAGAAATAGAAGAGGAAGTGTTTGAGTTGACAAAAAATAACTAATGCCTTACAAAAATCCAGAAGAAGCGAAAACTAGGACTAAGCGTTATTACCAAGCTAACAAAGAAAAAATAATATCTTACGAAAGACTTAGGAGGCAATCACAGAAGTACAAAGACAGCGAAAAAGAAAGATATAAAAAACGCAGGTTAGATATTGACTATGTAGAAAAAGCAAGAGTAAGAAGTAAAAAACATACCGATAAAAATAAACAAAAAAACAGCGAAAAGTTTAAGTTGTTATATGTCGGAGATGCCGAGTTTAAAAGAAAACACAAAGAAAGAAACAAAAGGTATTCACAAAAAATAGAGGTAAGAATAATAAAAAGGCAGAAAATAAAAGAGTACACAAACAGACCCGATGTAAAAGAGAAAATTAAAATTAAACAAAATTCGTTTGCTTACAAAGAGTATCATAAAAAATATAGACAACTTGAAAAAGTAAAAGAAAAAGCATTAATAAAAAGAAAAACAGATGACTACAAAAAGAAGGTTAATCTTTGGTTTAAAAACCGCTTAAAAACATCTGTTAATTTTAAATTAAGAACATTAATATCATCAAGAGTTGCTTATGCTATAAAAACTAACGCTAAAATAAAAAAAACGACTGATTTATTGGGTTGTACGATTGAAGATTTTAGAGTATATTTAGAAAAAAGATTTGTTGATGGCATGAGTTGGGATAATTGGAAATTTAGTGGCGGATGGCACTTAGACCACATAATACCTTGTTCTGCGTTTGATTTATCAACACTAAAAGCACAAGAAATATGTTTTAATCATTCTAATTTACAACCACTCTGGGGAAGCGAAAACCTAAAAAAGAACCAAAAAGTAGATGATGCCGTATTAAAAGAGCTGTATGAAAAAGGAATAATAAACAACAAATATTTGTATAAATTTAAAACTTAAAAATATAAAATATGATAACAAATTTCAACACATCTTCAGCACCAACAGGAGCAAAAGGAAGCAACACATTAGTTTATTTGATTATTGGTGGCGTTGCATTATATTTGGGATATACTTATTTAATTAAGCCCGAATTAGAAAAAAGAAAATTAGAACAACAAAAATAATGAAGCCAGCCAAAAACCAAGAGATGACGACAAATATGGTAAGTATTAATATAATGCTAGTTAGTATTGCTGCTATTGGCGTTATTATTAGCGTATTAGTTTATCTTGACAACAAAAAACACGCAAAATTAAGAAACGAAATTTCTTTTTTAGATAAAGAAATAAAGCACTTAGACTTGGCTTTAAAATCTGATGAAGCAAAGAAAAAGGGTATATTGTAAAACTTGTTTATAACTTTTTTGTAAAGCTATTATCTTTTGTTATATATTTGTATAATTAAAATACATAAAAATATGGCAGTTTCAAAAGAGATTACACAAGTTAGGTCAATGGTTACAGACCTTTTAGAAGCAAACCCAAAATATAGGGATAGCGATAAAATGCTTTGTTCGAAAATATGGTCTATTCAATTAGGCGGCATGGATGCTCTTAAAAAAATATCCGCTTACGATTTCCTTACTATGTACGTTCAAGCAAAAGGCAAGCTGTTTAGCGGTGCAAGTATTGAGCGTGTTCGCAGAAAAATACAAGAGGAGACCCCAACCTTAAGAGGCGAAAAGTGGAAGGAAAGAAACGAGGAGCAGGCAGATGTTGTAAGGGTTCTTGGTTATGGCGAGTAATTAAATTAATTTAATTTTACAACCTGTAAAGCATTGGCTATTGTGTACCAGCGACCATTCTTAAAACGACTTGTAAGGTAAAAATTCACAGCCACCCTATCGCTAACTACAATTGTGTCGTTAATTGTATCAAAATACGTCTTTTTAACAGCAAAATTAACTAAACGGGGATTTTCGTGTCCTACGTTTATTGTAACGGAACACCACTCTTCCCCGTTATTTTTTTCAGTAATAAACCCCACTATTTCGTTAAATTTACGCTGCTTTTCGTTGCGATTAAAAAGGTACTTCTCGCTTGTTTCCATATAATTATTATAGTATAACTTGTAAAGTTAATAAAGTTTTTTACTAAAACGGTATTTTATTTTTTGCTTGTACGTTTTTTTATGTATTTTTGTACCCAGTTGATAGAATTTATGTAATATAATGTCGGAAAAAGAACAGGTACAACAATTTCTAAAGTCCATACAAAAAGGGCTTAAACAATATACTTTAGAGGAATTTAACGTGGCGATTGATGGTGCTTTAAAACCAAAAACACAAAACGAGCAAGATAAAAGAAGAGCGATTAATATAGTTTTAGATTTAATTTGCAAGGAATATGGCATTACAAAAGATGCCTTAATTTACGATAAAACAAAACGTAGTATATTGCAGGCTAGAAATATTGCTTATTGTATATTACACTTCAATATAAAGTTATCTATTAGATATATAGCAACAAAGGTGTTTTTTTTAAAATGGCATAACAGCGTTGGTATTGCTATAAAAAACTATAATATGCTGAATCCAAAAATAGCGACAGATAAAGAATTTAATGATATGTTTAAAAAAATAGAAGATTTAACAAATAAAAAAATAAATATATGAGCAGTTTAAAAGTTTATCTAAAAAGAGGCGCAGCGAATTACAAAGAAAAAAGGCTGATTGCGGATATAGAAAAAGCGGTTGCCGAAAAAATGGAGAAAGACAGCTCTTTTGCATCTACATTTACACCAGCCAGAAACTTTGATGAATTACAAAAGTTGCATAAAGAATTGACAGTTTTGGATGTTGAATTTACAGAGATAGAAAAAGATAAAAACATAAAAGTTGAAGGCGAGGTTAGTACCCACGAAGAGTTTGCAAGAGGAATTAAAGATACTATAATTCCACCAGAAGATACAAACAACGTGATTGGTTCAAACCTCGACCCCTTCAACGAATCAAACCCAATAGTAAGAGACTATGTAACTGAAAACGGGTTTAAAGAAAATGGTAACGAGCAGGAGAAAAAAACAACATTTGAAGAGCCAAAAGATTTTCAAGAGAGTTTTAGGATGCCATCTAGTGAAGATGAAAAAGGAAGTACAAAAAAAGCAGAGCCAATAAATATAGGCAACAACGTAAACAAAAAAGACAGCAAAAAAACAGAACCGTTAAATCCATCGTTTGACAATATGGATAATGGTAAGAAAAAAAGAAGTACAAAAAAGTTTGCTAAAATAATTATTGATGGAGCTTGTTTGTTGGCTGAAAAAGGCTGTATATGGTGGACTACAAAAGATATTACAGAAGACAAACTTGTTGAGTATCAGCTAAATGATGTTATGGATTTGAATATCCTATTAAATTTAGAAGATAACCAGCAACAAGCAGTAAAAGATTGGTTTAGGGTAAAAGTAGCAGAAGCTCAAACATTATTTAAAATAAGCCCCGAAGACAGGGCGGACTTAACAGATAGCTTGTACGAAGTTATGCTAGAGAAAGGTGTTGCACCAACGCCTATGCAAGAGTTGATAATTAATTCAGTTAAAGCATTTGTTTTAGACATGGGTTTAAAGGCATATCAATTTAACGCATCTATACAAGGCGTTATTACGCAATTAACAGCTCTTAGGGTGTCCGAAAAAGAGGCTAATGTTCAACAAAGTGTGCCGAGATACGTACCAACAACACAAGCAGAAGAAAATACAATAGATGATTATTTAAAAACCGAAGAGGATAATATACCCGTAAACATATCGAGCGAATTAGCTATAATTGAGTAAAAAAAATGGCAAAAGTAGAAGAGGATAAATCAAGAGAGGCTGGTATGATGGTCGCTACTGGCGTTCAAGGGGTAGGAAAGACCTACTTAAATATGCACATAATTGGCGATTACGTTAAAGATAAGCCAAAGACAAGGGTAAAGGGTAGGAAGTGCTTGATATTTGATACAAACGGAGAATATACGCCAGAGCAATTTGCTAAAAACGGAGTACCCAATATGAAGGTTACAAGGATAGCTCTTGGCGATGTTGAACAATGGTGCAGAACAGAAAACTCTGAATGTAGGAGAGTAGATGCCAAAAATTTAGGTATTGCAGATAAAAAAACGGCAGTAGAATACTTGTTAAAAGTTTATAAAAACGGAATGTTGGTTTTAGAAGACATCAATACCTATATTATTTCAGTTACCTTTATGGAAGAGATTGTTGGAGGGTTGGTAAATTTGCGCCACAGGGCTGTTGATGTAATGATTAGCTATCAATCTTTACGCCCAGTAGAGCCTCGTATATGGCAAAATAGCAGATGGGTTCGTATGCACTACCAAGCAGATAATGTAATGGATATAAAGGGAAAGGTTACTAATGTTACGTTGTTTAAAATAGCACAACTTTTGGTAAACCAAAGATATTTTAATGGAGACAAGCGTTTTTACATTTATATCCATAACTTTGCAAATAAATTAACGGGAGCTTTTAGTAAAAAGGAATTTGAGGATGCTTGCGGAAAGTACTTAAATTCTAACAAAAAATATTTGCGAGAATTTAAAGAAATGAATAGCTGTACAAACGATGAGGCGGTAGATGGCATGATAAAACAATATGTAGGGCAATATTATCAAAATTAAATAAACTTAAATTATAAATAAAACAATATGATAAATCAAATAACACTTGAAAATGTAGCTTGTATTGTGATTATAATTGCAATGATTTGTGTAATTTTAAAAGCGTTTAGGCAACCTTTAAGCTGTTTTTTTATGCGAATTAACCCTTTTAAATTCAAATCAAAAATAAATGTTATATTTGAACGTATTGACGATGTAGAGCTTTACAATTACGAATTAAAGCAAGATATAATAGAAATTACAAAGCGTATTGAAAAAATTACAAAAGAAATAGCAACAAAAAAAAAGTAGAGTGGCGGAAACAAGCAATCAATATGCGGTAAGGTGTGCTGAAATAATAAAGGCTGATAAAAATATATCGCATGATACAATTTTGTTGATGTTTATAGAATATAACAATAGAGTTTTTTGTGAACAAGTCAAGGAAAGAAAATGAAGGATACAGCTAATTGGCAAAGGGTCTTAATTTTCCTTAACGACAACAAAAGTAAAGGTTTTGCGGATAATATATTTGAGCTTAACAAAATTTTTTCTATTACTGAAAAAAAGTGCGGATGTATATTAGACAGTGGAAGTGATAATAAAGGTTGCTGTAAAAAGTGTAGTTTACGAATAAAAACATAATAAAAAAAACCAATAATAAAAAAAAATATGGAACTAAAAGAATTAACACCAGAAAAATCGGTAGAAACAAAATCGGTATATGTTAAAATAAACCGAGAAAAGATTGAAAATATAAACAAAATGATTAGCTTACTTAATAAAAGAAAAGAGCTAATTGTTAGTTATGGCAAAAAGGATTCAACCCCCTTTGACGAGAACGAAATGCAAATTTTATTGTTAAAAACGGATTACGAATTACAAAAGCATCATAAAAACCTTATCGGAATTAAAAAAGAAGTTGAAGATTATATCGAAAAGGCAAGTATAGTTGTTTTAGAAATAACAGATAAATGGAACGAAGTGGTGGGGAAGGCAAAAAAAGAAGCCGTTAAAAAAGCTGATATTCGTACTATTGTAGCATCAATGGATGATGTAGATTTTGAAGATAATATTGACGTTAAAATAAACTACTACTTACAACTAAAGTCAATGGTGTATAATACAGGAAACCCCTCTAAAAACTCAATGAAAAAAGTGTAATGCACCAAAACAGGCTATTAAACAAACAGCTTCAATCTTTGCAAAATTATATTTTAGTTAAAAAGAACTACGTAATGGCGTTGCATCGTAGAACAGCTTACTCTAGGAAAGGTTTTGCATCTAAAACCGAAAGCGAAAAAAACGAAATAGAGATTAAAAACTACGAAACTATTAGTAAAATAGTTGTTGCTGAAAAGTCTATAAAAAAAGCAGAAGAGGATTTTAAAAACCAGCTTAATGAATTTATTAACGACCTTGCTGAAATAAGCGAAAATTACGAATTGTGTTTAGAGGTTGCAAAAAAAAAACAATATAGCAACATAGAGTTAAAGCATTTGCTATATCAAGTAAATTGGAAAGTTATAAATGAAAATATTGATGAAAAAATAGCTTTCTATAAACAAATGGTGGAGGCAGTTTCTAAACTTCCGCATTAAAAACTTTAGATGAAAAAAGTATCTATTTGCTTACTACTTAATAGCGATTATTGGGGTACATTGTATTTGCTACAAAGCATCGGATTTAATATTATTGAAAAAGAATCCGAATTTGTTGTAAGAAAAATATCTAAAGAATATATAAAAGTTATAGATAGCGTAGAGGTTGAGTTGCTTGTTGCATACACAGAATTTAGCAACAAAAAACTAATAGAATATTTCAAACCAATAGCAACAGAATTAATACACGTTTCCAACAATACAGATGTGCCTATAACTGATGCACAAATGTATAATAAGTTATTTGCAAAAGCCAAAAATGAATATATCTGTATTTTAAAGCCTAATATTTTTCTACAAAAGCATTGGCTTACAGAGCTTATTTACTACCACCAAAACGTAGGAAAGAGCGGAATTATAGGTGTTTGCAACGATTTTAGCAGCGCAGATTTTTCTCCTGTTCCATCCCCAGATATAGAAACATTTGTAAATGTTTTTTTGCCAAAAGGTAACACAATAAACTTAAATTCTGTTTTATTTTTTCCAAAAGAATATTTGTATTATATCGGTGCTTTAGACGAAAGTGTTATGTTTATTTGTTCATACGAAATGAAGCAATATCAGTTACGATGTGTTGCAATGGGGCTTATAAACTATTACATACCAACGCAATCCTGCTTAATTATAAACGAACAAACAAATAACAAATACGATTTGCAAGACATTAGCGAGGCGAATATAACTACAACTTTAGCCGAAATGCGTAAAAACAATACCTATTATATACCCCTTCCTTAAATTTTTTTTGTACGAGTTGTACGCAAAAACCTTAATAAAATCAAACAATATAGTACTAAAATAGAAAAGTGTACAAAAACTTTTTGAGGCTTAAATAGTTTTATGAGTTATTTTTGTTTCAATTAAATATATTGTTTAACAACTAAATTCAAAAAAAATGTTTTCAACCGAAAGTTTAAAAAAGGCTGGTATGACACTTGCAATCGTTATGATTGCGTTAGCGGTACACCAAAAATACGTTGCTCCTTTGCTTGTGAAAAAGCCATTAGCACCGAAAGCATAAAAAGAAATAGGGTATCTTTCTTTTAGTGCTGTATTGCTATTGCCTACATGGTATATGTGCATAGAAAAACATTAGAATATTGTTTAAAAACAATTTGATACTCAACCGACAATTAAATAAAATATTAATAACAAATTAAATTCATTAAAAATGAACGCAAACGAAAAAGAATTGCTTAACGCAATTAACGGTACAGAGCGTATGAGCGGATTTGACTCTTACGATGATGCCGATGGTGGCGATATGTCTTATTTTGACGATATGGCTGATTTTGACGGAGATTATGTTGGAGATGATGCACAATCATTTGCTTCTGGCTCTTCAAGAAATGTAGGAGTTTCTGACCCTTACGTAATTCAATACAATAATACAGGTTTAGTGCCTGTAACGGCTATCCTTTTTGGATATAACGATTTTTTCAATGTTGCTAATTTTGGTAACGCTGCTTTGGTAATTATTACCAACTTGCAAACAGGTACTATATTAGGTTACGGGCGAATGATTGCTCAATCAAACAACAAGTTCTTTAAAATTGGTAAATGGAGATTTCAGTGCTCAACACCAGCACAGTTACAAATTACTATGAACATCAATCACGTTGATGCTAACGGTAAAACGTACACTACTCCATTAAACTTATCAATTATGCGTGATGCTTACCAGCAACAACCAGATATTATTGATATAGCTCGCCCTGTTACTATTGATGGAAATACTTTTTGTACTTTCACTCTTTTAGCAGGAGCAGTATTAACTATATCTATGTTCCCTACTTCTGTAATAAGCGGTAAGGCTAAGTTAAACGGTGGTACTTCTGTTAATTCAGCAATTGCACCACGTTTATCTGGTAAAAACGTAGCACCAGTAATTATCCAAACGACTCAAAGCGTTAAGGGTATTTCTAAGGGCTAATTGTAGTTTTTTTTACTCTAAAATAAAAGCCCCTCACCTTTAACGAGGATGAGGGGTTTTTTTTTAACAATTTAAAATTAAAAACTATCGTGGCTCGTAATAAAAACAAACAACAAAAACAATATAAAACATTGCTTTCTGTACTAGCCGAAGGCTCTACGGACAAGGCTCTAGCTTTGCTTAAAAGACATTCTGGAGAAGATGCTAGAGATATAAAAGAATTGGAGGCTAAACTTTCAAGAGTTTGGGCTGTCGCTCCATATAAAAAAGAAATTGAAAAGGAATTTGCGGAAATTCATCCCCACAAAGACTTTATATTAAAATATATTCAACCAGTAGTAGAATTATCGCATTTAAAAGCAGACGATGCAAACCCTGTAAATGCCAATAACGATGCTTTAATTGAAAAATCTGTAATAATACACGATGGTTATGCAAACGCTAGTGGACACGCTCCATGTGGCAGCCCAAATTGCAACCACTGTAAACGATATTTTTCTAATTTAGATGGTAATAAAGGTTGTCAATGCTCCTCAAACGCATCTGGAGAAACATCAATACAGTCAAACCCTAACAATAGTATTGTAATTTTAGGAATGATTAGTATAGTTGCTATTGTTGGTGTAGTTATGTACTTAAAATCAACCAAATAAATATGGAAGTACAAGTAATAAAAAGGGCTGCAATTTTAATACCAAATAAACAACATGAAAACTTTACGGAAACGGAAAAGTTTATTAATGTTGGAACTATATTAAAAGGGCAACCAACAGTAATAAAAGGCAAACGAAGAGGACAAGATTTTCAATACAACTTATTTGTAACAGAGGATAAAAAAATTATACATATAAACAAAATAAAACCAATGAAAACAACAGAAATAGCTTTAGGAGCAGACTCCGCAACAAGCGCAACAGTAGTAGATATTAAATCTGGTAAAAAACTAATTACAAGAAACGTAGTTATTGCAACACTTGTTGGTGCAGGTGCTGGGTATTATTATTCAGCAAAAATGAAAGGATTAGATAAGAAAAAAGTAATGTTATATTCTTTGGGTGGAGCTATTGTTGGTTTTTTAACAGGTAAATACCTTGAAAAGCGTAATGGTATAACATTTAAAGCGAGTAAATAACAAACATTAAATTATTGTATTATGAAAGCAACAACAGTATGTCTTGAGCCTACAAACGACAGCAATGACGTTCTTACTTTTGAGCAAGCCTTTGGAGATTATAGCGAAGCAAGAGGTAAAGGAAGAGCAAGACGTGAAGCTCGCAGAGCCGCAAGAGCCAAAAGGAAACTTACTCGCCAAGCGGTAAAAAGTGCTAGAAAACAGGCTAGAATAAAAAAACGTGCAGATGCACAGCGTGCTCGTCAAGAAAAGCGCACAGCTAGAGTAAAAATGGCACAAGAAAGGCGTATGCTTCGTAAACAAGGCAGGCTTGCTAGAAAAGCTCTTGGCAAAGAAGAGGAGGGAGAAACAGAAGAAGGAGAGACAGAAGAAGGCACAACTGAAGATGGTAGTACCGAAGATGGTGGCGGCTCTAATGGCGGTTCTGGTGGCGGCTCTAATGGCGGTTATGATGGTGGTTCTGATGATGGCGCATATTCAGAAGATAGCGGAAGCGTTAGTGATGATTCCGAAGGCAGCGAAGAAGGCTCTTATGAAGGTTCTGAAGATAGTGCTGACGAGGAAGTTGATGCCGATGAAAACGCTGGAGAAAGCGATGATGAAAGTGGTTTTACTGGCGACATTGGTTTTGATGGAACTATTGGAGCAAGTGCAGAGGATATTAGATGGCAAGATTATTTTAGTTCGGCAGAGGGTAATGCAAAAATTAACCCCAATGTAACTAAAATTGCAAAAAGTATTGAGCAACATAAAGAAGCTATAAGTCAACTTGAAAAGCAAATAGATGCAGAGCAAGAAAAAGGGCAAAATAGTAACCGTTGTAATGCACAAATAAACAGGCATAGAAGCCAACTAGATAAACTAGAAGATGTGTTAGGTGGCTATTCGGCTTTTGATGGCGAAGATTTGTCGCAGGCTAGAGGCGGAAAAGATGGACTTGCAAGACGTAAGGCGGAAGTTCGTGTTGCAAAACATCAAGCTAGAGAAGAGCGCAAGTCTTATAGAAAAAGAAAACGCAAAATAAATACACAAGTGCAACGTGGATTGAAAGCAAAAATGGGTAAGAACAGTATAGTTGTACCAGCGGAAGAGTTAAGTGGATTCAACGCAACAGGCACAGGACTAATTGCTTTAGACTCTCCTAACGATTTTGATGCGCCAGAAACTCGTAAATTTGATTTGCTTTTTTCAAACGCAGAAGGAGACCAAAAGGCAAAGCGTAAAAAACTTTTCATTGGTGTTGGGATAGGTGTAGCGGTAGGAATTTTGACTATTATTTTAATAAAAAAGTTTAGCAAAAAATAAAAAAATGGGAGATAACTTTCACAGCGACTTAAAAATGTTTGTAAAAAGCAAAGACAACAAAAGTGCCACTCGTGTAATATTAAACGAGTTGGCGCAATCGCTTGTAAAGGATAGAGAAAGTTTTATTGATGTTTTGCAAAGTGCAGGTATAAACGTACTTAATAGCGCAACAGATGCTCAACTAGTTGGTGCTTTTACTGAAAACGCTGCTAAAAATAAAAGGCTATTATTGGGTGCTGCTTTTTTAGTAAACCATAGAAATCAAACAGTTAGTTTTGATGGCGAACAAGAGGTTAGCGATGCTGGTGTAAAGGCAACATACAAAGTATTAGATGAGTATTTTAATGCAGGCGGTGCTGACCCAGTTTCGGCTGTCGCCAATGCTATAAAAAGCAGCGTAGAGGTTGGAGGTCAAGTTTTTGGCAAAGTATCGGCAAACCAAGATATTAAAAAGCGTGGTGCATCTACTTTGTTAGCACAACAAACATCTGCTCGAAAGGAAATGATACAAAATGTATTAGCACAAAGACAAAAAGAGGCAGAGGAAAAAGCAAAAGAGGGTGGGAAATCAAAAAGAACTTTATTAATTGTTGGCGGTATTTCGTTAGCACTAATAATTGGAGTTGGTATTTATTTTGCCGTTAAAAAAAACAAATAAAATGAAAAAAAAGGAGTGGAAAGTTACCGATATTTCTAAGGCTAAATATTTAGGCATAATCGAATTTCAAGATAACGAAAACGAATTTCATAATTTTGAAGTTATGGAAACTGAAGAAAAATTGGTTTTTGGTGGAATGACAAATGTTGGATTTATTGAAAGTGGGTATATTTTAAAGGATGGTTTTAGTACAGACGAGGCGTTGCAATCTTTACTTGAAGATTTAGAAGTTTATTATAACGATGGTGCTGAATACACATCAGATATAGTATTTAATCAAAGAATGGCTAAAGGCGGTTCAACTAAAGGAATTACACACACATATACAATAGGAGGATTATAAAAATGGATTTTGTAGCAACACAAGACTTTTCAACACCATACGTTATAGCTACTGGGCAACCACATCGCCCAACGCAAATTTGTAAAAAGAAGTTTAAAAACGGGGATATTATAACAGGCGAAATTAAAACAGCTAATGGTAAGCCCTCTTTTGTATTACACAAAGGCGTAATGCTTATTCCGTTAAGTTGCGTAAAGCAAGTTATTGTAAAGGATATAATTATTAGCAATTTAGATGGCACTCCAGATACCCAAAAGGCTAACCCTAAAGTAGAGGTTAGGTCAATAACGCCTCAATCGACTAAAAACAAAAGATATATTGATGGCATTTTGGTTGGTGCGGTTGCAGGTTTTGGTGCGGTTATTTTAGCTGAAAAGCAAGGTTGGATTACAACTATTGACAAAAAGAATAAAGTATATGGTGCTGTTGTAGGTGCGGTATTGGGTATTTATTATATTAATCGTTTTCAAAAATAAAGGATATGGACACACGTGAAAATAATATAAAAAAAATATTAAAAGGTAAAAAATACCCTTTAAGTTCTGTCGATTTAAAAAACTTATCTGAAAAAACTGGTTACAGTCAAGGCGATATTGAATATATGTTTCAAAAAATGAACAAAGATTTGCAATACAATAATAAATACGCTAAAGGCGGTGGAGTTGGAGAATGGAGTAATGGATTTAATTATGGCTCATTGGCGTTAAAAAATACAAATATCTATATTCAAGATAATGGTGGAAAAGTGAATAGAGGGAGATACGACATTTACGCTAAAACACCACAAACTAATTTGCTTAATTCATTTAACGATTTAGAAGAGGCGAAAAAATACGGATATGATTATTCCACAAAATACGCTAAAGGCTCTACTGTAAAAGGTAAAATGGCAAAACCAATGTTTAAAATAGGGGATAGGGTTAAAATTGCTTCGGATAACGACAATGATAATTACAATAAGTTTAGAGGTAAAACCCTAACTATTACCCACGTTGCTACAAACAAAGAACAACATAGAGGTTACGATAGTGGTATGGAAGGAATGGCTTTGTATGATTTTAAAGGTGTGCCATTTAGTTTGTACGAATACGAACTTGAGCCTAAATTCGCTAAAGGCTCTACTGTTAAGGGTTTTGGCGATACAAAAAATTTAATTGGAAAACAAGTTAATGTTGATTTTAGAAGAGGTGCTATTGGAACTGTTATTGATTACGATAACGAATGGGTTACGGTAGATTACCCAACTTTAGGTTTTGCCGAGAAAGTTAAGTTAAAAACCGAACAAGTTACATTAGTTGGTAAATACGCTAAAGGCTCTACTATTGAAGGTGGAGAAGTTGGAGATAAAAACGAATTAGATAACGAAATATTTTTGTCTTTATTAAAAATATATAAATCAGAAGGCAATAGTGGTAAAGATTTATTTTCTTTTTCCGAATATAAACTTGGTAAAATATTATCGGAAAATGCTTTTGATAGGATTAAAAGTGGTAAAAGTCCATTAGGTAAATTTGGTCTTTATGGTGGTGGATTAGGTAAGTATTACGCTTTGGATATTGCAAATGGGGATTTTTATAAAAGAATAAGGGGCGAAAAAATGGCTAAAGGCGGTGGAGTTGAAAAAGAAAACGCTGAAATGGTGCTTAACAATAACAAGCAAATTGCACACCATACAAAAGAATTACAAAGTGCATTAAAAGGTAAAAAAGTACCAGCGTGGGTAGTTGCAAAAGTTAATCGTTCAGCGAGTGATTTATCGGATGCTACTCATTATTTAGAAGGCAGTAAATACGCTAAAGGTGGTAATATGAAAGGTTTATGTTACACAATAGGAGGATTATAATGAAAAAAAAGTACGACATATCTGATTTTGAAATGAAAAAATCCATATTAAAAAGAAATATGGAATTTAGTGGTTATTATACAGATGCTAAAAAAAATCCTAATCAAGCAGATTCTATAAAAGCATTAAAAACAGTAGAGTTACTAAATAAAAAAACAACAAAATACACGCTTGAGGAATTATTAGATTTAAGCTACCTTATGACTTCTTCTTCACAAGAAATGTATGTGAGTGAACCTCATGATTTTTTACCAATGGTTGTAGCAAATGCACAAAAAGCAATTGATAAACAAGAAAAAATTCAAGAAAAAATAAAAGAACTATTAAAAGAAGAACAAGGCGAAAACATTGAAAGTGGTGATGTTCACGTTAAAATAAATGATTATTTTATAGCAACAATAAGAAATTTCGGTAGTTTAAAAAGGCTTCTAAAAGACGAAAAAGTTGATAAATCTTTATTAGAAATTGTATCGGTTAATAATAATCCCTCTCAAGAATTTGTTGACGAGGTGCAAAATATAATAGATAATTATAAAAAAAGATATGAAAATGGTGGAAATGCTAACAATTTTAACTACTCAATAGGAGGATTATAAACAAATTAAAAATAAAGTGCTATGATAATTAAAACAATTAACCCAATAACAATAGCTGGCAAACGTATTAGTAAGCCGAGCAAATATGTAAGTGCCAATGGAGGCGATGACGATTTTTACGGATTTGATTCAAGTGGGAAGCCACAAAACAAAGAAGAAGTAAAGCAATTTCAAAGATGGTTAGTTGCTAAAGGCGTAGATATTTCTTTTAAAAAGAAAAATGGCGATATAGTTTCTGGTGATGCTGCTATTGATGGAGATATGAAAAGTGGTGGCGTAACAGATAAAGCATGGGGTAATTATGGTGCTGAATTTGCAAAATCAATCGGTTTAGGAGGAGGCTCTGGAACACCACAAACACAAACACCAACAGCAACTGAACCAACAAAACAGGAAGAGGTAGAACAGGCAAAAAAAGGCAAGGTTTGGGATAAGGCTAAAGGTTGGGTAACAAGCGGAAAGGCTGCTGATTTACTTAAACAAGTACAGGCTGCTGGCGGAATAAAAGGGTTTTTACAAGGGTTTTTAGGCGGAGGAAACGCTGGAGGTTCTGGCGGAAATACAACAGGAGGCACAGTAATTACAACACCACCACCAATAACAGAGGACGATAAAAACAAGTGGTCAACGGGTAAAAAAATAGCTATTTTTGGTGGCGGAGCAGCAGTTTTAGGATTAATTATTTATTTTGCAACAAGAGGTAATAAATAAATGCAGCAAGTTTATCAAAGCAATAACGAATCTTTTGGCTTAAACATAACCATTATATGTAAAGGCAAAAAGCGTTTTCGTGTTTGGGCGGAAGAGTTAGGCAAAAAAAATAGCAAATATGCCGACAGAGTTATTGTAGTTGATAGTAAACGAAATATAGATTTTAATTTTCCAGTAACCCCTAAAGAGCTTTTTATTGGATGTTTAAATGCCGATAATATAAAGGATGAGGACTTTGAATTTATTATAAGAAAAGTACCTTTAAAAAGTTATAATATATGGATGGACGATGATATAAAAAACTTTGTTCAATTGGCAATTAATTTCAGTCAAGTTTGCGGTTTTAAAGCACCACCAGAGCAAGGAGCTATATATCAAGGCACAGATAAAAAGTTTAATATAAAAATTGTGCCAACAATAAAAGATGGGCTTACTGGCAAATTGATTAGTACTCCTGCAAGGGTGGGACATAATACAGGCATTATTGAGGTAAGCGCAGACAAGTTTAGAAGATATACTATTCCAATGCGAATGATGATACTTTTACACGAGTTTAGCCACAAATTTAGAAACCCAAAAATAGGCTTAGAAATAAGTAACGAATTTGGAGCAGATATTAACGGTTTATATATATATTTGGGCGTTGGTTACAGTAAAATAGATGCTATTTGTGTTTTTGCTAACGTATTTTTGAAGGCGCAAACAGATAGTAATATGCAAAGAATGAGGAAGATACAGCATTATATTCAAAGGTTTGAAAACCAAGAATATGCTCAATTAAAATAAAAAATGAGAGAGCCAGAAGAAATATATATAGACGAAAACGGTTACACCGAAGATATGGAAGGGTTCGACTATCCTAATGTTTCCGAAGAGAGTATTTTTAATGAAGACGAAGATTCGTATTTTGATAGCGATTTGGATATTATTGACGACATTGATTTTAGCGAATTTAAAGGAAAAAACTTTAAGTCTTCACTAAATAAAGTCAACAAGGCTTATTCAAAAAAAAAAGCTAAAAAACCATTACGTAACAAGCCTTTAGATAAGTCTTTTGCTGTAAAAAAAAGGGCAACACTTTATGGTAAAGGTAGCGAAAACACTACTAAAAGAGTACTTGTTCCAAGCAACCAAAAGATTATTATACAAGGCGTTGACAAGTTTATTTTAGGCGATGATAAGTGTGGGGTAAGCGATATAGGCTATTACAAATGTAAAAAGTTGAAAGAGTTAGTTTTTACTATTAACAACAACTCTGCAATTGATTTTAATTTAGAATTATTTAACCCAAGCGAGCCGTTAGATTATTTATTTAGCACTAGCGGAAATTTAAACAATAAAATACAAGTTGCTGGAGGCAATGTAAGTTATACAGACGTTCTTTTTAATATTTTAGGAAACCCGATGCACATAGTAAATGCAAAACTTATATTTGCTGGCTCGTCTCCTTTAACGCCATTACAATTGCAAGTAAATGAACCTTTAATATTTAAAAATAAAGAGTCAACAGGAATTGAAAAAGTAGAGCCGTTTCAACTTCAATTAGAGGTAGATACAATGCAGGTTGCAAACGATATTGTGTTTTTTAATTTAGAAAAACTTAATAGACCTTTTATACCAAACGGCATGGACGTAATTCAGTATAAAGTTTTAGCTGGTTTTACTGTTACATTTGCATTTTATTATAGGCAAAAAGATTTAAGAAAGCTCTTTTATGAAGAGGCAAGACAAAGTAAAAAATTATTATAGAAAATGAGTTTATTTGAGCAAAAATATCCAAACAACATAAGAACCGTAAGCGGATTGGTAAACGTACCATTCCAAGACGATTTTGTGCTAAAGTGTAATACTTTGGCTGGAGCTGTTGCTATTCAAATGATAAGTATTCCAGCTAATTTTTGGAGTACCCAATATAAGCTATATATAGTAGATAACTCAAACAATGCTAGTGTAAATAATATCACTATTACTATGCCAGTTGGGTTTTTAATAAACGGAGCTAATAGTTTTGTAATAAATAATAGCGGAGCAAGTTTGCTGATACAGGTAGCGAGCAATACAGATTTTATAGCAACGTACAGCTCAATATCTGGCGTAGGGCATATTATTCAAGACGAGGGAGTTTCTTTGCCACAAAGGGCTAAATTAAACTTCAAAGGCGCAGGAGTTGTAGCTACTGATAATGCAATAAATAACGCCTCTGATGTTACTATAAATGGAGGTATTTTAGCTTTACCAGTATTAAACAATGTTTATGTATCTAAAAGCGGCAGTGATGCAACGGGTGTGGCTAGTAGGTTTGATTTGCCATTTTTAACTATTGCAGCAGCGGTAAACGCAGCAAACACAGCCTTTCCATTAAGGACACAAAATTCCAGAGCTTCAATTATAGTTGAAACGGGTTACTATATTGACACTATTATACTTCACGACTTTTTAGATTTTTATTTAGGAAGTAGCGTTATTGAGGCTAGCGTTGGCAATAGATGTGTTTTTGATAATGGGGCTGCATTTTCAATTACAACAAATAATGTTCCTAATTGTATAATTTACGGAAATGCCACTTTAAAAAACACTCAAGCAGGTTTTGCGGTAGTTGAAATATCATCGGTAAACATTAAAGTTCTTTTGCATTGCTCTTCTATTTTTGGTTATTTATTTGAAGCTATATTAATGAGGTCTGGTTATATGAAGGTGTACGCAGATACAATTTATATGGCAAACGCTGTTTCGGGTGTATTTCAATGTATCAATATGGCAACCAGTAATGCTTATATTAATGCGCCTATTTTAGAGGTTTATAATGCTAAAATTTATACCAATCCATCGGGGTCAATTAATAGCGTAATAGAGTTTTTTAGTGGTGCTGTTGGCGGAGAAAACCCCTTGTTTTCTAAAATAATGCTAGTAAATTGCGAAGTAGGAAGTTGGTCAACTACTCGCCCAGCAATAAACTGTTTTTTTTCGGGAGGAGCACCCGTAAATAGGGCGCAATTAACATTAAAAAGCACCCTTATACAAGCAACAACAGCGGCATCAATAAGTGATGAGTTTGCGTCTAACCCAAATAATATTTTAAGGGTTTTTGCTTTAGATGGAGCTTATGTTAATTTGCCAGTTAGTATTGGCGGAGCAGGAGGAGTTATTATTGGAGCAGCGGTTGTAAATGTAAATGTAGTTATTAATCAAGGAAATCCATTATAAAAATGAAGTCAAAATTTGCACAAGAAAGTTTTACAGGGTTGCCTCAATGGGCAAAGGGTATAATTGCGGTTGCCGTTGTTGGTGGCGTTGGGTTTATAGCATATAAAATGTATAAAGCAGCACAACAATCTAAATTATTAGAAGGCGATAAAAACGAAACAAAAGAAGTAAAAAACGAATTAGCTGTATTAAATATTAACCCAGCAACAAAAGGAAAGTTAAGCCCATCGCAAATAGCAATATACGCAAACAGTTTACATACTGCTATGGAAGGCGTAGGAACAGACCGAGAGGCAATATTCAAAGTTTTTGCTAATATGAATAATGATGCAGATTTGCTTGCCCTTATAGCAGCGTATGGCATAAGACCAATAAACTCTGGAGTATGGTTAGTCCCAGACTTTACTGGTTCTTTAGGAAGCGCATTAACAAGCGAATTATCTAACGAAGAGATAAAAGCAATCAACATGGCAAATGCAAAAAAGGCTATTAAATACAGATTTTAAATACAGTAAATTAAATAAAAACAATTAAAAAAAACAAAAAAAATGAAAGATAATTTAATCAAAATAGGGGTATTCACTCTTGGATTAACAGTTGTTTTAGTGCCAACATTTTTGCTAATGAACTTTGTGGATAAAACTTCAAAAAATGAATCAAGTGCAAACAAAATAAAAAATCTATTGACAATAGGTGGTCTTGTTGGTGGGGTTATTCTTGGTGCAAGACAAGTAAAAAAATATGAATTAAAAAAAGCAAGTAATAAATCAATTAAATAAATAACCAATAAAAAACAAACAAAATGGAAGCAATCAAAAAACACGTAGAAACATTAAAAAGCAATCCACTAGGTGCGGTTGTAGGAGCTGGTGCTGGTTATTTAGCGGCAACAAAATTAATAAAAACAGAAAAACTTTGGCTTAAAATAGTTACTTCAATTGCTGGTGCTGTTGTAGGTGCTATGTTACAAGCTAAAATGAAAGCAAAAAAAGGCGTACCAACTATTGCTACTGTTGCAAAATAATTAAATAATTAATTTTTATAAAAATGACACCAAAAGGAAAAAAAACGCTTATTATAATTAGTAGCTTATTAGTTATTGGCGGAGTTGTAGGTTATTTTTTATGGAAACGCAAAAAGGATAAAGACAAAGAGGGTAAAGACAAAGAAGGTCAGCCAGATTTGCCACCATCTCCAAGCGTAGATACTGGCGTGATAGCAGGCGGAACGGGGGGCGCATCATCCGTTTCAAATCCTGTTGGAGATTCAGAAGGCATAAAAAAGTTTCAAGATTGGATGGATTTAAAACATCCTAATTGGCTTAGTACAGGCAAGTCCTTAAATAAAGGCGGTGGCTATGGTAATTTTGGCAGCAATACAAGTCGTGCTTGGGGTACTTATGGTTCTGAATATTCAAAAACATTAGCTCCTGCTCCGCAACAGATTACAGGAAGTGGTTTTAAAAAGGGAGATAAATTATATCCTAAAATTGTTTTTGATAACGCATATACTTATCCTTCAAAAGAACAAAGATATGTTGCTGGAAAAGTTCAAAGAGATGGTGGTAATGTAATAGCAAGTATGTTAGAAGATTCAAACACAAAAGGTTGGATAAAAGCGAAAACTATTGTTACTGGATATGTTTTTAACCCAGCCACAAATAAATACAAATCCGAATTAAAAGATGTATTTTTAGAGTCTAAAAACTATACAAATATAGCACCTTAAAAAAATGGCAGTTGATAAAAATAAATTTTCCGATGTAACTAAACTTGTAATTGATAAGTTAGAAGGAGGGTACTACTCTCCTCAATGGCACAGCACAGGGGATAGTCGTTATTCATCAAGCGGAGAAACTATGTTTGGTATCGACAGGAAACAAGGAGGAGCTATTAACGACAGTATT
>Ga0208966_1000083_pt1 | contig 28887 bp, 22 predicted proteins | sample GreLakmeHU45MSRF_FD_187701 | JGI IMG/M metagenome (GOLD analysis project Ga0208966, IMG submission 187701) | Freshwater lentic microbial communities from great Laurentian Lakes, MI, USA - Great Lakes metaG HU45MSRF (SPAdes) | ecosystem: Environmental > Aquatic > Freshwater > Lake | place: Great...
AGCGGCTGCTGAAGGTGCAGTTGATGGGGGTAGCGCGGATATTTTAATATTTGGCATTTATTCTAAAAGCAAAAGAGTTTCGGCAATGTCTTCCATCTGAATAAAAGAACTATTTTCCATTAGCATAAATTGCACAAATACAGGGCGCGATCCACCCATATCGACAAAAGTTGGACAATTAAAGAATAACCAACTAAGTGTGTTCATGTTTGCAGCTTAGGTTTTCAGGATTGCATTGGCCGCAAAACTTCCTGTAGTCGAAATAATCTTGATAAATTTCGCAGCAAACAATTCTGCTGGCGTTGAATACATTCCCGCTTCACTTATGGTTTGCGCAATATCTGTGTCGGTGGCGTAATATTTCATTTTAACATAAGTTCCCGCTGCTTCGTTTGACGAGTAATAAGTAATTACTTGTGGAGCAATAGCGTAGGCCGGAACGTGAAGTAGCATTGCTGCTGCTTCGGCACACTGAATTACCGTAGAACCTCCAAGCCCCGTGGAAACTGTAATTGGCTGTGTTGTAGATATGCGTACTGTCGAATCTGTGGCCATAACTGCTCGTTTATTTAAGTTTTGCTGGTTACTGAAAACACCACAGATCCACTTGCTGCAACAACGTAGAACAGTCTTGCCGGAAACAACTCATCTGGAAGTGGGTAGCTTCTGCCATCCTGCACTGTAATTGTAATTGCTGCATTAGTGCCGCTAAAAAGCTGCTGGGCAGTTGCATTAAGAATGGTGTCGGGAAGCACAAAAAATGACAGCACAACTGCCGTTGCGGCCCCTGAGTTAATATGAATCAAACCACCTGAAGCTTGGGCCAATGAAAGCTGGCTTGCTGTTGCCGCAGATGTAGTTGCGGTCAACCCGTGCATATAGTCGGCATTTCTACTTATATTAGTATTTGGCATAGTAGGCTTATTTTACCATAGGGCCGGGGCCGGATAAATACATCTGCTCTTGTGCTTCAGGTTTTTGATAGAGTGCCTTCATTATGTGTTCTAAAGCTAACCCACCACCCGCACCCATGCCTAAAGTTGTTAGCAGTTTTTGCATATTTACTTGTCCTTCAGGAGGGGCAGACATTGCGGGCTGTTGGCTGTATGGGCCAAGTTTACCCATATCCATTACCTTCATGGGTGGATTGGAATACGGGCTAAGTGCTGACATATCCATTGGCGATGCTGCCGCTGGTGACGCTTGTTTTGCTTGTGCCGCTGCACTAAGCGCCATCATATTCATCGGTGGATTTTGGTTAATTGGTGTTTGCGGGTTTGGAGGAAATAACTTGGCAGTGGTAGTTGGTAAAGGTGGATTCTGCGACTTTGGCAATGGGCCTAAAGGCTGGGGCTTGGGCGCAAGCGATCCAGTATTTGTAGGGTTTAGCAAGCTAGCTTTCTTTCCAGCCTCTTCAAGTTGTTGTTTTTTTTCTATTCTTTGTAATTCTACCAAAGGTGACGGTGCTGGTAATGGTTCATCGTCTTCAGGAATCCGTACACTATCTGTTCCAAGGTCTTCAGATCCGCTTGAAATTGGCCCTTTGCCAAAGTGAATTGTGTGCGCATCTTCGGAAGTCATGCCGGTAAGCTGGGCATATTGCTTCATGGCCTGATCCATTTCTAGTTGCATCTCTGGGGTATGCACATGATTTGGGTCTTGCATCATTTGTTGCATTAATTCAATTTTGGTAGACAGTGCTGCTGGAATTGGGCCTGCTTTTGCTGCCTTTTTGGCTGGGTTTAGATTAGGGAGTTTTTGACGGCGAGGTTTTGGCATGATGTGTTTCTTGTAATTATTTAGTTATCGGTAACTTGACAACTAAGGTCTTTGTTGCTGTTCAAGTAAGCTTTGCAGTATTCGTTCAATAGCAGACTGAGTTGGGTTTGCTTGAGGAACAAGCTCTTTTACTCCGCTATCGCTTTGTCTTGTAAAGAAGCCTGAGCCTGTATTCATTGGGCTTTGTTGGATTTCAGGCTTCTTAACAATTGCTGCTGTTGCGTCTATGTTGTTCTGTATCTCTAGGGGGCGAAGGATGGAATCCCTGAGATTGTCCATAAATGCCTTGGGATCGCTTTCCGCTGTGGGTTCGCCCTTTTGCAGAATAACTTCTCCCTGCACTTGCTTTCTTGCTGCTTTAGCCTGCATGAACGGCCCTGAACCCTGCCCGCCTGCCCTTGGCCCGCTATACCATTGTTCTGCCGTAAGCGGTTCTTCCTCAGACATAGGATTTGGAAAGTCAGCTTCTTCTGCCACTCTGCGGGTGCGGCCCGGAGGCTGCATTGTCGGCGTTGTAATTCTTTCGTCTTGTGCAGCGTCCCGAATAGCAAGCAAAGTCTGCAATGTTCTTTGATCGTTTGTTGGGTTAGCTAAACCAGTATCAATAAACGACTGTTCGCCTTCTTCAGGAATCCGAACACCTTCAGCGACTTCGCTGTCAGGCATAATGTTTGGTTCTTCAACCGTATCCCACGATAGCGCTGGACGCTCATCTACCCCACGAAATGGCCGGACTTCAGAAATTTCCGCAGCTTGGGGAGCACCGGTGGATGGTCTTTCCCCAAGGATTCTCGCCAGTTGGCGTTGAGTATCTTCGCCGCTTTGCATTGGCAAATCGGGGTTATCCAGCATTTGCTGGCCTGCATCTCTCGGAATAAACTCTTCTTCTACAGGGGCTGGGCGTTTTTTGCGAACCTCTTCTTGTACAGGAGTTTCGATATAACGCGGATTTGCGTCTTGATCTGCCTTAATAACTGCATAGTGTTCTGGGGATATTGTTCCGCGTTCAAACGCTTTGTCCCAATATGTGGGAGATGTGTCTATTACCCTTGCAACGGCTGGTGCGGCTGGAGCTTCCTGCACCATGCTTGGCACTTCAATGTTTTCGCCATCTTCAGGAATCCGATCTCCGCTTTCAAACGATGGCGTTGAATCAGCGCCTTCTAAATCTACTGATGGACTAAACTCCGGGCCATTCATAACTTGTGATTGTTTCACAAGCCTAGATACTCTTCTATTGCTGGGCAGTCTTTTGTTTTCAAAGCTTTGAGCTTGCTCGTATCTGTCTCCTGCTTCGTTGGCTAAAGTAGCTGGAGCATTTTCCATAGCTCGCTTTATTGCTGGAACAAGCTGCCGTATTGCTGAAGCAACATTTTCTGGGGCAACGGTTCCTGAGTTTAAATTGCCGAGATATATGCCCGCAATTTGTTCAGGCGTAAGCCTTCCCCATTCAATGCTAGTTCCATCCTCGGAAAGTTGGTGTACTAATGCTCTCCACTGCGGAACTGCCAAATCAAGATTTATGTCTCTTTGCCGTTCTTGAGTGTTTGCTTGTTTGCTTCTATTAACAATTTGCTTGGGGTTATCTGTATTAGAACTGCCGCTAAGCGTATCCACGTTGGGAGATACTTTTGATGGATCACTGACACTCATGCTGTCAAGATCTTGAGTGTTTCCACCAAGCAGTTTTTGAAGTTGTTCAAGAGATTTTTCTGCTTCGCTACGTTCATCAGCAAATGCGCGGCTTCTGGCAAACTTAGTCTGAGCCGGTGTGCCTGCTTCGGAATCTGCGGTGATATAGCCCAAAGACTTATCAATGCCTTGTACATCGCTGTAAATAGTGGGAGTTTTCTGTACGCCCTTAGTTTTTGTAGCTATAACCGGAAGTAGTTTTGGTTCTGGTTTTCCGGGTAAATCTTCCATTTTCTGCATTTGGAGAATACTTCTCCAAGCAGGATTTTCCCTCATCTTACGACGAGTATCAGGACGTTCTTCAACGTATCCTGCTCTTGCGCCTTTTGTCCCGAGATAGTAGGAAGAGTCAGCTTTCGTTCCTTGGTATCTAACGCGGCTAGTATCAGGTTCTTCGGGATCAGGCGGCATTATCTGATCTTCAATATTCTCCGTACTAATTAATGGCTCAAGTTCAGGATGAGCCTTAATGATTTTGTTTAGTTGATCTTTTGCATTACGGAATGGGCCGCTCAAAGAAAGCTGCCGACCTTCCTCATTTTCGGGAAACATAGCGTGAACACGCGCCCACTCTTCTTCTAGCACTGAGGAGTGATAGTTTGCTGCTGCAAGCAAGTTACGCTTTTTTGGTGTTAATGCATCAACCGCATCTGAGGGAGCTTTGCCATCCCGATACAAAGCAAGCTCACGATCTGCGGGAGTATTGTTCTTTGGTACTGATGTATAAAGATCAGAATCAGGAACTGGGTCTGGCGACTCAAAAGCTCTACGGATTAATGCTTCTCGCTTAACCAATGCTTTTTGAGCAGAAGGCGTAAGTTCTTTTCCTGTACGCTTATCCATGCTGCCTAAAATACGAATAGCTTCATCTTGTTGAGAAGGGCCAAGACTTCGCCATGCTTGGCGGTAAATACCAGTGCCTTGGGAAGGCTCTTTTTCGTGCGATATAGCTGCACTTTCCAAAGCTTCCATTGCGCTTTTAACTGAAGCGGGATCGGCTGTTTTCCTAAGCTTATTGGCTATAGCGTCAGGCAAAGTCTTTTGGCTGGCAAATAGCTCCCTGTCTGGCACAGGGTCTAGTGGGCCTGAATCATTAGTTCCACCCCGCAGTTTTACCTTATCCGATTTAAGGTTCTTTGGAACGGTGAACTTGCCTTCTGGGTTGCTATAAGGCTCCGCTTTCGGGCCTTTACCCTTTAGCTCTCCTTTGACTGTTGGCTTAACAGTAGGAGTTTTCTTTCTTTTGGGAACGGCCATTATTGTTTTGGTGCTTTCCCTTTGCTGACAACCTTGGGCATCTTGACTTTCCCTTGCATTGTCTTGCGCACCAGACCCTCATCAAAATCGTCTTCTGTCGCTTCGGGAGCGTTAGACTTCCCTTTATTCTCTTCGGCTAGATCAACAAGCTTGGAGTTTTCGTCTTCCTCCACGCTTGGCTCGTCTACATCGTCATCGTCATCATCGTCTTCAGAATCTTCGTTTGGATCTGTTTGACCACGGAACAACTTCCTTGGCTCTTTATGTCCTTGAGTTTTACTCAAAGCTTCGCCAAGCATTCGGGTTACACAAGACGGTTTTAGGTCACTAAGACTGACTGCAAATTTATGAGCCATTTAAGCTATTCCTGTGTTATGAAGGGAGTAAACCACCAAGAATCATTTTAGTAATATTGGAATCACGATTCACCTGACCAATACGCCGCTGAGCATTACGAGACAAATCAGCTAGTATTTGCTGCATAACATCGCTTTCCTTCGTCAAATCAAACTGCTGCTGCTGCTGACTAGATCCGTACATCAAGTCTCTTTTTCCAGCCTGTTGTTGTGCAAGTTCAGATTGTTGAGTCAGCGTTGCGTCTTGGTTTTGCTTAATTTGATCCAAATAGGTCTTATTCAGTGCGGCAGAACCCTGCACACTAGCCTGATCGGATGCAACATTAGTGCGATATTGCAGTGCTTTGCTGTCGGCAGATAGCCCGCGATTTGCCTGTGGGGCTTGAAACTGCCTTGCATTAGAAGCGTATGCTTGTTCTGCGGCAGCGTTGTTGCGGCTCTGCCTTAGCGTTCCATATGACGCTGTAGCGGGGGCGGCGTAGTTTGGGGAGAAGTTTTCCGTACTAAACATTCTGGCTGTTCCGTTATCGAGTTAGCCCTGACAATACGCCGCCCCTATTAGTGAACTGCCTAGCACCCGCCCCAATACCATAAGCGAGTCCTTGCGTTCCGACAGGGCCGGTCAACAATCCAGACCCAACCAGCAAATTGAACGCTGCTTGAGCTTGTCTAGACTTTGCGTCTTTCTGGGCTTCGCTTGTTTGCAAGTGGATGTCGGCAGTCTTCTGGGCTTGCTGCATTGCAATCTGCCGCTGAGTGGTCTGCTTTTCTAGGCCCAATCCCCCATAGCGAACCGCTTGAGCTTGCTGAGACTGTATGTCTGCGGAACGGGCTTGCTGTGCCTTTTCGGCGTATTCGTTCCGATAGTCCTCCATCTCCTTGTTGGCGGCAGTAGATTGTCGCTGGGCTGCTGCTGCGGCAAAGGCGTTCCTAGACATTGCTGCCGAACCCCCGCCCTGTGCGACATAGGGAACCTGAGCCTTCATGGCCGGTCGCCCGTAGCCAATCCCAATAGGTGCTTTTGGAGCAATTCTGCTTTCAAACATTTAGCTACCTCTGAAATACCATTGCTTTGACTTCTACGGTATTTGCTATGCCATCAACTTTAGTCACTGCTGTTGATGGGAAAGTAAATTCTACCATGTTCTTGCCAGAAATCACTAACTCAATTCCTTTGTCTGTATTGGTAAAAGCATAAGAAAGCGGAAGGTTGGTTGTGTTGGTAACTAGAATAGGCACTGCATCAATGGACTGACTTGCCTTGTTTAGGCGTAAGATTTCCCCGCCGGTAATGCCAAACTTTAAAGAAACTGTGCTTTGGACAGCACTAGAAGTTACCGTATCTGTACTTTTAAGGTACGGCCCAACAGCTATAGGGCTTGCTGAAAGCGGGCTGTTCACAAGCTGGGGCTGGCTATCCTTGTAAGGATGATCAACAGGAGGGGCTGTAAACACTCTTTCAATTTGTTTTTTAGAACTTTGGTAGACCTGTTCGTGCCGAAAGTCCAGATTGGTTAAGTCGTACCTTCTTGCATTAGCCGTAATTAGTCGTAGGGTTTTTTTGTTAGTAGCATCAGAATATGCTGCCGCCGATGCGGTTTGGGGCGCATTTTTGTTGTTTAATGCGTTAGATATTTCGATAGCTGACGGCGCACTGATGCCACCAGTTACCAAAGCATTAAATACATTAGTGTTATTAGGCTGAGTCATTTCCTACAATTCCATTGATTGTTAGGCCGTAAAGCTCAGGTGGATCGACTAGCTGCGTGTTTTCTATAATAAGATCACTTGGCATAATGAGTTCCACCGCAATATGCGTGTCTGCCCCAGACATATCTGCCGCCGTTCTTGATCCAAATATCGCCTTAGCCACGCCAGTTGCAGCACCTAATGCACTTCTGGTTATTGACATATCCAAGATAGTTTGAGCGCCGTTAAGTTCGTGAACAAAGCCAGTGCCACGATTTCGTGCCATTTGATTAATTCTGGCTGCTTTAGAGTTGTTGTAATACTCCCTAAGAATTAACGATTTTGACCCGCTTGTTGGTTGATACAAAATAGTGATTGATCTGTCTGTAAAATTAGACCCAACCTTTGGCGTATTATCATCAGATACAAGCTCTAATGCACCAGTTTTGTATTGTGTGCCTATTGTCAAAAACTGGTTTGGAAGCCCCTCGTCCGTGCATTCTGCACGGCCTAAAGTTTCTGTAATCACGCCATTAACCATTACGCTTTTAGCCATTACGGTTATTGTTTTTTGGGTTATTGCCTTTATGTACCAATTTCCTGAATTGGAAATTTGTTGGTTTTGATCATTTGGATTGTGAGCCAACGCGGAAGCAGTTAAATCTGTCTTTAAAAAAACAATCGGAATTTGTTGGCCTTTTATAAACGTGTGGTCGTTAATAAACGTAATAACTGCAATTCCATTTACTGATCCAACAGCGTCTTGAGTAAACGCCCAACTCCCCTGCGCAACAAATTCAGCCGGTGGGTTTTGGCATACTGCAATTGCGGTTGCTTGCGTTCCTGAAGAGTTAGATGGTGGATCAATTAACAGGGCAACTTGATTATTAAACACTTGCTCAATGATTGAGGTTTGATCTGCTGAAATTGCCACATAGCCATCACTGTCCCATGCAGGAGTCTCGCCTGTAATTGGATTCGTAATAAATGTTTTGGGCGCATATGCCCTAAACACAGCGTTAGTTACGTTAAATGGAATTTGAGCATTGTTAGGGCATGTGATCGTAATTTGGGTTCCATTTATTGCGGAAATATACGAAAAAGCCGGAACTGAGTTTAGTGATGTTAGGTACTGATATTTTGCTAATCCAGTTGTATCTGCAACAGTAATAATATTTGTTGGCGCGTTTTGTACTGTGCCAACAAAACGGATGCGGGTGGAAGGTGTTGAGTCATTGGGAATGCTTAAAATTGTTTGATTAAAAGGATTTCCCAACTTAACGCGGTATGTAATGTCGGTGTATCTTTGCAACACCACATTTGCGGCTGGATTAAGCAACGGACTTACTGCTGCGGTAAATACAAATAAGCTATTAACAGTATTCCAATTACCGCGCGTTCCCAGAAGATTTGTTAATAGTCCGTAGTCTGTGCCACGGTCAGTTATGAGTATGTCTGAAATTACGCCATTTTTAAGCAGTGCTTGAAACCTAGCCCCGCTTCCTTGCGCACTCAGTGCAACTACCTTTGGTGCGGTGACGTACCCGGAACCGCCATTGGTTAGATTTACTGAAATGATGCTTCTATAGCCAAGATCGTTTTGGCCTGACAATGCATAGATGTTTCCATCAATTGCAGAATACACATCATCGTGGATTTGTGTGCTTTCTGGCTTATAGGAAGATGAGGCAGTTAAAGAGTTTGGGTATGTTTCTGTCCACCATGTTTTAGTATTGATGGAATAGCACAGAACTAGATTTGGGCCGGGGGCGTTTGCGTCATCTATAACTACAAATGCTCTTAAAATTGCAGATCTAGAGTCAATTTTAATAAAAAATGATTCAGATCTAGTTGATTCAATTAAATTGTCAAGCCAGTAAGATTCTACTGCTGCACAAATATTAGTGACTGTTCCTTGTGCTGTCATTGTGTACACGCCGCGCCGGTCTAAGCAGTAAATTTCATCGTCATAAATATCCCAACAACGCTGGTTGTATAACCCACGGTGAGCCAGCATTGAAATATTTGCGTCTACGGCTGGGTCTGTGCTGTAGGTAATTTGATAAATGTGGTTTTCTTGGGCTGCTAAAAGAACTGAGCCATACGGCATTAACGCAGTAAGGTTGTCTGTCAGCTTTTGGTTAGCTTGAATTGTGAGTGCGTTTGTTTCTGGACAACTTTCAAATTCATCGTATTCGCTAAAAAAGATGGTATTTGTGTCTAGCCCGCTGGTAGACACGCCATACCAAAGCCTATCGTTAAAAGCCGCACATACACGCATATCTGTTCGTGGCTGATCAAATCTATATGCATTTAGCCCGCCATTTGGCAAAACAACTGGCAACGCTGCATAGAATCTACGGGAAGGGTTAAACAAGCCTTCGTCCGAAAGAGCGTCAAAGTTTGTTGTGCCAGAAGCGTATCCGCGTAAGGCATTTTGCGGCGCAAGTGCTGCTGCGGCTGCGTTAGCGAACGCGCCAAACGCAGCAATGTTAGGAACCGGCACTATTGTGGTGCTCGGCGTTGCTACAGCAAACATTTCTGAGCGATAAAACACTAAGCTTTGGTCGCCATTAGTTCGCCACAATTCAACTATTTGAGCGCGTTCGGGCGTAAGGACATTGGAGTCCCACGACCATGTTAGCCTCCCTGTTGGGCCATCCGATGGTGTTGGGCCAGCGGTAATTGTGGCAATTGGCGAAAAATTACTGTACGAAATTGGCAGAGACATATCTCGTATTGTGGTAAGCCACCCACATTGCAGCATATTAGGCCCGGTTACTGTAGCTGGATTTGTAAGCGTTATGCTTGCGTTTGCAGTTAGGCCAAGAATATAGGTGTTATCCGGTATTCCTGTGCCACGAACGTGTTGGCCAACTTGTAAACCAATGGTTGTCACCAAGGTTACTACAGCATCTCCTGATGTCAGTTGTCCTAATTGCGACACAACAGGCTGAATGCGCGTAAACACTACGCTTGTAGATCCAGCACTGGCAGTAGGAGCCACTGAAATAGTGATCGTAGTGCCAGATATGTTAGTGATAATTGCTCCAATGGGAATGTTTGCATTGGTTACGCCCATCCCTACCGCCAGCATTGTTGCGGGCGAAACGGTAAATGTTAAAGTACCGGCGGTCAAAGCAACCGCAGTTTGTGTAAATGTGCTGTTTGATGGACGATTTGTAGTCGCTAAGCTTAATCCCACCAAATTCTTAATTACTGATACTGCTCGGGCGTGAAACCTAAAAAGCCCACCGTCTAGCACATATCCAGTTTTGATGAGAGATGCGCCAACGTCATCTAAAATTGCGCTCATTCTGGTTAAAGCGCCCGTATCAGAACAAGCGTAGCAAGTTCCAACTACCGTATCTGTCCAATCTGCATAACGGTATGCGCAGCTATACACGCCTTTGAACGTAGGCCGCATAACTGCCATTAAAACAGGAGTATCGTTTTGCGTTTCAACTGAAAAACCAACATAATTTGGAGATATTCCTGTAGATGGAGTAAATCCATGCCCTCCGCTAATTACATTAACTGATGTAATTACCCCGTTCACAATCCCGCCAACAGTCGGTACGGATAATTCCGCTCCGTAGCCACTGCCGTCATGTGGTCGTAAAACAAATGTTGGTTGACCGCTGTAATTAGAGCCACCGCTGTTCACGGTTACGGATGTAATTGTATCTGTTGCGGCAGTTGACGGAATACTTACAGGCGTGGTGGTTACGGTAATATTAATGCCAGAATCAGCAAATGTTGGCAATGTGTTTTGCCGCAAAACTACTGATGCAGAACTAGCGTTCGTTGCATACCCCTTACCCGCCGATGTTGCGATAGCTGTGGTAATTGCGCCCGGAACGCTGGTGGTTGCACTTGTCGTTTCAAGGGTATTTGCCGTAAACGTAATATCGAAAGCATTTGCGCCCCAGCCAGTTTCTACTCTTGCTGAACCTGCGCGAGTGCTGCCAACATACGCAGTTCGATCCACTATACTAAATTGATCGCTTGCGATTCCGGTCGCAAACCGCATTAAAAACGTAGCATTTACATTTAGCCCCGATCCGGGGTTTTGTACAACAAAAGATGAGTTTGCAGCCGTTGAGTCCCACCCGAATGCACCTGATTGTACGTTGCGGAAATCTACAACTGGGGGGAACGGCTCAATTGTTCCCAAAAACCCTTGGGTGGTTCTTTGCTGATATTGAACGGCTCTTCTTTCCAATTTGTTGTCAAATGGATCGGGGTAAGTTCTTGTCCACCCTGTTGGTGCATATGCTAAATAAACCCTAATTACTGGGTACGCAAAATTTAAACCAAGTAAACTTGGAACATTATCTGTCGTTTGTTCTGGCAAAAGCGTAACGTCAATATAAGCAGTTGTGTTGTTTAATTTAAATACCTTGCATTCTTGTTGACTCCATTGCTCTATTGCTAAACTGCTTTTTAACCCAGTGTGCATCCATACGGAAACAAATTCATAGTTTGGAAAATAGTAATTCCTGTATCTGCCGTCATATACAGGCCTGCCCGGATTCCAAATTTCTGCCCACTGATTTCTGCTATAGCTTTCCCGCGTGTGTTGACCCCACCGATAAGTTGATTGACTAGCTACTAACCCAAAAAATCCGTTGTTATTTAAATTCCAATACGCACCAGCAACATACAACGCTCCGTTGGGATTTAAAGATCCTGACGTTTTTGGAGCAACGTAACCAGCCGCAGTTGCCAGTGGCGCTAGCTGATAGCCAGTTTTGTTTTCGGCAAAGGCAATTCGGGCTTTCCCGCCAAGCCCAGTAGAGCTAGCAGAAGCATAAGTATTTAAAACAAAAAAATAACCAAAATATTCAAATCTAGTTGAGTCATATGTCAATGCAACTAAATTTGTAAAACTTACGCTGGTTGCTGTCAGTGCAGTAGTTACTGCATTAGATATAGTTATCGTAGTACCATTAATTAATTCATTAACTACAGTATTTGCAGGAATGCCTAATCCTGTAATTACCATGCCGGGAATAATTTGATAATTCAATGCTGAAGCAGGCAACGTAAGTTTTGTAGCTCCGACTGCTGCTGTAGCTGTGATTGTCGGCCCTATTTGAGTTACTGTAGGAACGCCACTGGTTGACAAAGAAGACGCAAAAGTATTGAGAGCAACAAACCCTGCACTCACTACTAAAGCCGTATTGCTTACGCTAAGCCCAATAGTGGCATCTGGAACTGTAACAAGTGCTGTTCCACTAAAGTTAGTTCCGCGAGAACTTGCTTCAACTACAGTTATAATTGGCGTTGAGGTATAATTAGCGCCGCCAGCCGTCACTTCTACGGCGGAAATTACTCCACCATCTAAAATTGCTACGGCGGTTGCGCCTCCACTTCCGCTAAATGTAAGTTTTGGTGGTTGCGTATAATTACCGCCTCCTGCGTACACATCTACCCGCTCAACAAACATTGAATTCAAGGCTAACGCAAGCCCCGGAGTTGCTAATGGGCTTTCTATACCAACGTCTACTGATAAGCTGTCGTTAGTCCTTAGCATTTGAGGCTTAATGCTGTTGCCAAAAAACATATACGTTCTGCCGTGCCTATCTTCGGCAAACGATGGAACGCTAACAGAGCCGGGAAAAATTTGAAGAGATTGGGTTGTGTTAGCAACTGTTGAAAGAGTTGCTGCATTACTTAAAATTATTGACGCATTTGTGTCAACCGCCTGAATTAAAGTATCGTCAGGAATTCCTACTCCTAAAATACGATCTCCAACTGCAAGCCCGCTAGTGTCTGTTACTACAACAACAGGGCTATTAATGGAAATAATTCCCTGAATTATTTTGCCGCTATCTCTATACACAGTTGTTGCGGTATAGGTAAGGCTAATGGGGTCTTGTTGGGTGCGCTGAACCCCGTAATAGAAGTCAAAAGTAAAAACAGCCGCATTGCTGCTTAACGCTTTTACAAAAGAATATGTGATTAGTTGATCTGGCAGCGTAGAGCGTGTTTTGCGATACATCGCTAACACAGCATTTCCAGACTGCGAACCTAGTCTTTTAGCTAATCCACGCCGTGGCGTAAGCAAGCCGGGGCGTATGCTTTGAAGGTTGTTCTGCACAACTGCCGCTGTGGGTGGCAGCAAATACGCTGAAATTGTGTTGAAAAACCCAAGCCATTTAGTAGCTTTCATTAATTAGCCCATATCTGGAAACGATGGGGAGTACCAGCCAGCCGTTCTTGGTGTTGGGGCAATCATGGTAGTTGCTCGTCCACCAATGGGCGAAATAACGTCGTTTTCAAAAGCAAGCACAAGATCACGCTTGTACACTTCCATAACCGGAGCCGCCGCTTTCCCGGCTAGTCTTGCGTACCACATTTCGCAAGCACTTAAAATTGCTGTATACATCTGCGGGCTGCAATCAATTATGTCGCTAATTGCGTACTTTACGTTTATTAGTTGTTCTGGCAAAGACTCTGTAATTCGCATTTTTAGGGTGTTAATGCGTGAGGCAACTTCCCTTTGATACACATAGGGAGTAACTGAACCAACGCCATCTGCTTCATCAGTAGCAGATCCAAAACGAATTACACAGTTAATTTGGTTAGGGGGGAACGACGAACCTGTGCCAAATACGGTTAGTCCCAGCGGATCGGTAATTGTAAATATTGCAGGATCTGCTGTAGTAGTAGGTGCAACATTTAAAGTTATTGAAGTAGCGTTCACTATTGTTGCAATAGGTTGATTTGAAACCCCTGCGTCCGCGCTGTTTACAACAAAACCAACCTCAAGCTGGCTAGTGCTTGACAACGTAATTGTTGTATTATTAAAAATAGATGCGCCTGTGAGAATCAGTGCGTTTGACACCGAACCCTGCCTGCAAGTAGCTTCGTAACCCATAAACTTGACGGATTCAGGGATGTACCGATAGGTGTAGTAAACGCTGGTTCCTGACGTTGGAACCCCTACAAACCGAATCTGGTAATTATCCCCAAGATCCGACCGCATAATGGTGTAGTAGTAGGGTTCGCCAGCACCACTGCTGTTAGTTTCCATCCTTTGCCAATCAGCCGGTGACAGGTAACAGTGGAGAGTCCCTACAGATTGCGTTACCAGTGCATCAATATCTTTGACGTTAGCCGGAAGTTCGTAAAAAGTCTGTGCCGTCATTTCGTATGCAGTACCAAAATTGACAATTGTGTTTGATGCGGCAGACAAAGCTGGCTGGCTTAACGAAACATTAAAACCTGATTTGTATATGACTTTTGTGTTTTGCGGGAAAATTGAAACATTTGTGCCATCTGCACCAATGCTAATTATTTGCCCTACAACAATTTGCGTCATATCTGTGGTGTTAGGCACAACAATAAACGCATCTCCAAATGCAATTGATGTTATTGCTGCCGGGGTGTAACCGATGTTATCGACTGCCGCTTGATTGACTTTAATAAATCCAGAAGCCGATAGAGATGTGCTTTCGACTCTTGGGAGTTGCGAAAACAACCCCGCACTCGAAAACGATAAGATCCTTTGTTCATAAATTCCTGCCGCACTAGCAACGGTAATGTATGGGTTTCCCTGAACCACATACGCCGTTGTCCTTGTGTCATTTAAGTTGAAATACCCTGTGCGAGTGTGCCAAAGCCATTGTCGTGTTTGCAGAACTTCCCTAACCCCATTAACTACAGCCATGCGAACAGCACGGTGTTCCCCGTCTTGTGCGCCGCCCCCTACAGAAGCCAGCATATATTCAATAATGTCTTGGGCAGTAAACACTATTAGCCTCGTTTGTGTCGTGGGGCGTACTTAGACACTACCAATTCGTTTAGTTCTTTAGCATCAGCTTTGGGGTTATAAATCTTCTCTTTGGCAGAAAGCTCTTTGAGGAGTCTTTTGCTCAAGGGTTTGGACGTTGGCGGGGGCGTTTCTCTGGCTTCGTAATCTACAATACCGCTAACGTGAAGGTTTCGTTCTTTGGCTACCTTCAGTATGTCTGCGGAACTTTCAATCCACGCCTGCGGATCACCGGGGCCGCGCTTGTCTGCCAGCCCGCTCATGTAGTATCTGCCGCTAGTGCTGATGCCAGAATGCTTAGCGTCATCCAAAATTCGCCTAGCGTGTTTCTTTGGCATCTTGTCCAGCCACTGACCGTTAAGCCTGTCTTGCATAACAGCCCTATCTGTTCCTTTAACCCCCGGTGGCATCTGCAAAGCACACATTTCAGACCACTTTGAAGTTTGCCCTTCGGCAATCATCTTCAAAAAATGGGCCTTGACCTGTTCGCTTGCGGCAGCAATATCTGGGGGAAGGAAGCTCTCTAATACAATCATTGCTGCAACTCCGGGGGAATCTGTTCTAAAGGCGGGGCTTCCGATAGTACCGGAGGTGCGCTCTGCTCAGCAGAGGGAGAGCTACCTTGCGGCGCGTCCTCCGGTACATTCGGTGGCGGTGGAAGCATTTGAGGGGGAGGTGGTGGAGGAGGTGGCGGCAGTAAGTACGGCAATGGGTCAATATCTAGGCTATCGGCCCAATCAGAAATAAGAGCATTAAACGGCTGTACGATTCCTGCCATTGCTATTGGCTGGAGCACAGGGCCAAGCGTCTGAAGTGCCATTTGCATTTGTTCAACACGGGTAGACTTATTGGGCTTTCTGGCAGATCCAGCTTCAATTCGGTATAGAAAGTCTCGGGTAAGGGAGATAATGTCTCGGGACATCACTTCCTTTTCCCATGCAATTGCGCCAATCGGCCCAAGAACTGGAGCTACGTCAGTTGGCTCAAGAAGCCATCTTGCCGCTAATGACTCACGCCGACTCAACAAGCTCATACAATCTTCCAGCTCGTTCGCCATATTATCAGGCCTAATACTAATGTTCTCTTGCTTAATCTGTGCTTCTGCTGCACTCCTATATTGGGCGCGGGTAATTCCATAAGCAAGTTCTGATAAACCAGTACGCTTATCGAACATATCTGACACAGCAGCAATGATGTCGTACATATCTTTCGTCACTTGGGGTAACTGAAAGACTGAAACAACATCACTCACAGAACGGCCAATCATTTCACTAATTTCAACAATCTTGAAACCGCCTTGCGATGGAGCCAAAAGTTGGTCTTTCAGATCTTGATCGGCAGCTTTAGAAACGCCGATCATTGTTTCGCAGCTTGTTGAAATTCGCGTAGCCAAGAAGCTCATTGCCCAATTCAAGAAGCGAAGTTCTGGAATAGCTGGGCGAATATGGCTGATGGGCCAAGCGTAATTAGGCTTAGTGTGGAACGACAACATCGTATATGGCCATCCCTGTGGATCAGAGAAATACGGGATTGGCCAAGATGCCCTAGCAAGAAGCTCTGAAGGAACACCTGATGCTTCGTCAATTTCCTGATCCATTATGGACGGAGGCATATTAAGTGGATACTCAACGCCTTCGCACACCACCAGATAAACGTAATCGCCCAATGCGTCGAACGCACCCTTATTGTCTTTAGGGCTGTCTTTCAGCCGATCCCCTGCCCCCGTCTTGCTCCAGATACGGTAGTAAGTAACAAGATCGTTGGTTTTCCCGATCTTCTTCTTGCTGTCCCGACCTTCGTAATCAGTACGGATGTTGGTAGTTCCATCTAAGTGTTTCCTTAGATCTGATTCTGGAACTCCGTATTCCTTAGCAACTTCTGCAATTGGCTTAACACAACGACGCGCACACCACAGGGCATCGTCCCTGTTGTCAAAATCTGGGTCAATTAGCAAAGAATCTACGGTATCGTAGAAGCTGCCAATCATTTTAACCGGGGGAGTTGAGCTATCTCCAGAAGTTTCAAGCGTGACGAGTTCTGTCCAGAACACGCCAGCACCTTTAATCATTGCTTCGTTGACAACTTTTCTAGCTTGCGTTTTAAGGTCAAGCTCTACAGGAGTCCAGTTTAAGTATGCTTGGAGAAGTTGTGCTGCCACTCCACGGCTGCGCTTAGTGTTTTCCTGTTGTTCCAGTAGCTGAAGAATCTGCATTTGCTCTGGCTGCAATTGCATCATCATTTCAGGGGTTGGAACGGCAGGCAACCCAAGAGCTTCAGGAGAAACTTCTGGAAACTGCATTACAGTGACAGTACGCACCGGATTCCGGTGGTAAATGACACTCCCCATAATCTCTACGAGTTCAAAAACCTTGTTAATCTGCATCCTAAAACTAGGAGGCGAGATATTGGAGTTGTATCCCCTATCTCCTCTGGCGTAGCCATCACGCCACATCCAGTTGTTTTCGCCGTCATAGAAGTTCATAGCCTCTTTTGCGTCATCTGCAAAAGGCTTTTTGTACTTAATGGCTTGCTCTAGTTTTTTAACCCAAGTAGCCGTTATTTGTCGCAGTGGACTATCGGGCGGCAAGCTCTCGCTCAACAGACACCTCCTGTACCAAAACAGGTTCAAGCATAGTGTTTAAGCCGTAAATAGCCCTAGTTTGCGGTGCGTAGTCCCAGCATCCTAAGCTCTGCCAGCCATGATCTTCGTGAATAGCTGGGTCATCTTTGTGATGCACTGATGGCTTTTCAACGAATCCGTTATTAGTGAATACCAAAATATGTACTGTTGAATCTCCCGGTTCCCGTGTAACCCAACCAACTGCTGGCTTAGAGAAGTTGTCCATATCCGAGCTAAACAAAACGCAATCTCCAATTTGCACTTTGGGCATCTTCCAAACTGTATTACTGCTCATTGTTTCTGTCTCCTTGTGGGCCTAAGTATACATATGCTTCTTCTGTTATGCCACGGCGCTTTCGTTTATCGGCCAAAAACTTAACCCACCACGGCTCTTCTTCCCCAATCACTGCTGGACGATGGTAACTTGGCCTATATGCACATAGGTATTCCAAGCATTGGCAAAGATGCACTTCGCCTCTGGTTAGCGGGCTATCTGTAACAATCGAAGTTCCGGCTACCATGTTGACTTTTTTGCGGTATCGCTTTAATTCACGCTCTAGGTCAGGTACAGATTCAGTAAGAATCCGTATAGTTGGCGTACCAGAAGGCCGAATATGTAGGTAATTTCGCGTGGCTTCGCAACGGGCCATAATATCGTCGCAACCCGCAATAAATGAACTTCCTGTGACTTCGCTCCTGATCTGTCGCTTTACAAGCTGTTCTGTGTATTGCTCAATGGGCAACCGTCCTGAGCCAATGTCGCGGAGCCGTCCACCGTGAGAGTCGATAATAAACGCACGAAACTGGCTTTTTACCTTCTCGGCAAACTTCTCCCCAAATATCTGTGCATTGCACTGCCGCATGTAAAGCTGATCGTAGACCAAAACGTACTCTTCGGATGGGGGTACGGCAGCAAACAATACGGCTGTTACTGCATGGCCCGGATCGATAACTGCATATCGACACCAATCCCCCGGAATCTGTCCATTGGGCAAATCTGATCTGTTTAACCCATGAATCCTCATATCAAAGGTAGGGTAAACGAGAATACTATCGGTGATAAAGTCGCCTTCTGCCCGCATTCTTAGGACATCTTGGCCACTGGCACTCCACCGAATAATGGACTTTTGCTTTTCTTTCTCGTCAATATGGGGATTATCAAGGAATCTAAGCTTAAACTGCACTATATCAGGGGTTTCTTTACGTTGTTCTAGCTCTGCATCAGCACGTTCTTTAAGCGTCAACAATGCATTATTAGTCGAATGTGGCATTGCACTCCAGCAAAATTTACCGCGTTTGTCTACTAATCTAGCCTGACATTCACTGATCCAGTTTTCATTGTTTAAGTCCTCGTCGCAATGTACCCTGTCTGCGGCGTATCCCTGTACTGGATCACCCTCACTAGAGAAGAAGTAGATAATCCAGCCGTTATGAAGTTCTGCTTTTTGGATATAGTTGGCACTTTTAAGTACCCAACTAAGCTTTTTGACCATCCTATGAGGGATTAGGGGTGGTGCTGGCATCGCTTCTTTGCGTCTAGCCTCGTCTGTGCTGGGCCTATATGCCCGCCACTCCTTGGTAATCTCGTCCTTAATAATCTTAAATGCCCCTTTTTTGAACAAATAGGGGTACGCCACCATACCTATGTGCCGCCAATCTTTTCCAATAACGACAAGAATGCCGTCTGTTTTGGGGTATTTATTAAACGGATCTTGCCCTGTTACCGCCCTTGCGTCTTCCACAAAGGAACAGAGAGATTTACCGCTACGGTTTCCCCCGATTACTAGAACTTCTGAAGCTGTAGCCTGATGAACTAAAGCCTGTAATGCAGTTGGCTCATACAGGCGAAGAGCTTCGATCTTCCGTTCCCGAATCTCCGACTGCAAAGACTTGATCTCGTCCCGCTGAAACTGCGTCAGCAAAGGCTTTTTCGATTGCTGCGGCGGTGGGGGCAGGCTGTTCGGGGGCGGCGATAAGGGGTGTGGTTTGGCCATTTATTGTAATCCCTTGATATGTAGACAAAGCATCGTTGAACCGCGACTGCAATTCAAGCTCTAGTTCATCTTCAGACCATAACGTAAGTGGCTTTTTAGCACCACCAAGCTCCACGTTCTTGGAAACTAGCCTGATGATTGTTTCTATTAGTTTGCTTCTGGTACTGCTTCCCGGCGCACTGTCGTAATACTGTTTAACAATAAGGGAAGAAAAGCCCCCTACTCCACCAAAATACTGAAATATACGCTCTATAACCTCTGCGGAATGAGGGATGTTGCTGCCGCCTGTTTGGCTTGCCTTGACATACAGGTCTACCCCGGCTTCTTCTAGTCGCTGTAAAGAACTTACCCTTTTCCGTTTTGCCTTTTTCCTGTCTGCTTTTCTGCGTTTACTGACGCATAAACGACACAGATTTTTGACGTTTTCCCCGTCTGCAAAAAACTCAGTAGTGTCTGGAAAATCTTTCCCGCACAACTTGCATACTTTGTTGCTCATGCTGCAAATGATAACAGCCCGTGGGGGATTCCCCAAGGGCTGTTATTGTGCTTGTCACTTTGTTTTAGATTAGAGAACTGCGCCAGACAACACGTTGCCCGAGAAGTGGATTCGCGCTCGTAGCTGGCCTGCCGTAGAAGTCACGCCAACATCTACCATGCCGTCTTCGGCAGCAGTGCTGGCAGTGGAGGCAACGTAATTTCCGTAAGCGTCTACACCGGCAGTATTTGCTACGTTTACCTTACGAATGGCAGCACGATGAAGGCCGACAGTAAAGGCTGGCGTAACTGGAGTGGAAGTTAGAACAACAGTGCCAAGATCCGCACTTAGTGCAACTGCGGAACCAGCAGTAATTGCAGCACTGGTTGCTACCATCATTGTTGGCCCAGAAACAGTAAGCCAAACAATGTCATACTGACGCAATGCACCAGTAAAGTATTCATCAAACACGCCGATCCGCTTGCCAGCAGTCATATCGGCGGCTAATGTCAAGGTGCTAAAAGACGCACCATCTGGCAGGATCGTAAAAGTTTTGCCTGCCAGCGTAGAGCCATCGGCAACTGCACTGCCCGTATAACGACACGCCATGCAATACACAAGCTGGTTGCTGTAGCTTTGCGTGGTGCGAGGGTTTACGTCATTGAAAACCTTTACGTCACCAATGATATTCTGACCAGCAACAGGCCAAGATACGTTACTGCCGGTATTATTGCCGTTCAGTTCAATAACTTCGCCGGTAAGCAGCGTCTGCCCACGACCAAAATACGGATCAGAGAAAAAACTAGACATGGTTTCGGATTCCTTTTTTGATGAACTGCGTTAGGCTTATACGCCCGTTGCGAGAGGAGCAAGTTGGAAGAAGTTGCGTGGACTGCGGAACCGGAGATTACCCAATACGCTACAGGAATATCTATAGCTTTGTAGTTCCTCTGAAAAGAAAGGGCCCTCTGCTACCATAAGCTGGTTCTCTAAGCAGCGGAGTTCCATATTTCCCACGCTGATTCCATAACCTTTTCCTGCTGGAACAGCGTATTCCGTAGTCACTTCCACGCCATCCTGTTCAAATACATCGGTAAAACCGTAAGAACGGAGTCCGGTGGACTTAGTGACAATTGCCCGTTCCGTGCTGTTAAGGCGATTTAAGTATTGGATATAGAGATTCCTGTCAAGGATCACCATATCAATAGCACTTTCTCGGGTGTCATTACGCTTGCACTGGAAAATTCCTTCTCGCGTTGCTTCAATGCAATTAGACTTCCAGTTAGCAGTGGCTGAATCCAGAGCAGTAGTATTATAGTTTATAATTACAGGCGAATAAAAATCAAATTCTGGATCTACTGGGCTTCGTGGCCAAATAGCAGTTCCGCTGGTTCGCCCGCCACCGTAATAACCAAGCTGAGTCTTTAAACCTGCGTAAGTAGCACTAGGATAACCGTAAGCATCGGCTGCAACTGCGGTTCTTGCTGTTGCTACGCTTGTTGCAGCAGCAGTAACGTCAATCGTTCCACCATTGCCCATGAACGTATCCATGCCGTGGAACGCATTTTCATACCCAGCAGCATCGCCATTTGAGTAGATTTGGGTAGCAAGATGCTGTTCCAGACTCTCTTGCAAGCGGCTAGCCATGTTGGATGCAACATTAACGAGAGCTTGCTGACCACGATTTTCCAGCATCTCACGACGATAAATTGAATCTGTCGTGACAAATCCGCGCCAAGGCAGGTTTGCCAATTTCCACAGATTTTGGCGGGCAAACGTCCTTGGCGTGTCTCCAGAATTTCCCGAAACGGGCGTATTTCTGTATCTGACATTCCAGTCCATTCCCCGTCCAGACTGATTCATTACGACGTTACCGGAAGCCTCTAAAGCAGCAAATACTTTAAACTTACGGAATGTTGCCAATTCTTCTTCACGAAGATGGTTGACAATCGTTACCCCGATAAGTCGGCTCCAGTCTGTTGGGCTAGCCATAATCAATAAGCCTTTCTTATTCTGTCATACCTTCTACCGCAAACTGTTGATTTAGCTTGTCGGCAAAAGTTAATGGTTTTTTAGGAACTCTTGGGTCTGTCGAAGCTGGTGAATTTCTTGGGGCTGTTCTAGCTGCCTGCGCCCTCAAGTAATCCATGTTCCTTTGAGCTTGGGCAACAGCCGGTGCTGGCTGCTGTGGAACAGGAACTTGAGGTGGCTGGTTTTGTCTTTGCTGTGGCTGTTGGTTCTGAGAATTACGGAAGTTGGCTTCCAATAATGTCTTAGTTACTTGGCCCTTGGCGTATTCCCAACGGTGTTGCGGGCTTTGGATGCCCATGTTTTTAGCGTCTTCAATAAATTTCTGGCATAATAGACCTTCTCTAGATACATTTCCAGACTCATCTAATAGCCAAGACTTATTTTCTTCCTGTAAACCAGCAACAAAACGCTCATTTTCTGAGTTCTGGAATTGTTCTTTAACAATAGCGGCAGCACGGGAAGAAGCCACCCTTTCCACCATAGGGCCAAGGGTTTGCTCTGGGTTTTCAAGGAATTTACGGGCAAAATCCGCCTTATATGCCTGCATTTCAGATAATGCGTGTCGGGCATCTAATGGGGCATTTTCAGCAATAATCTCCCTGCCGTTCTCATCTCGGGTTAAATATTGCTTATACGCTTCCCGCACGGCTGGAGGGTTCCACCAACTATCTGGTTTTGCTGGTTGTGCCTGCATTTGCTGTGGCATTTGCTGCTGTTGTGGCTGGTTTCGCTGGGCAAGCCACTGTTCATATTGCTCTTTATTGGAGAGATATTCGCTGGCGAAGGGGATAATCTGCTGGTATTGCTGCAAAGCGTTGCTTGCGGCTTGCTCCCGCTGCATGGTTTCGTACAAAGCAAAAGCAATTTGCTGATCATCTTGGCCAGCAAACTGCGGCAACTGCCTAAAAGGTGCATAATGGTTGATCTCGCTAGTAGGTTCTGGCCCAGAATCAGGTGATTCTGGCGATTCTTCCGGTGAATCGTCCTCTCGCTCTGGTGCAACTACTGGCTCAGAGTAGGAATCGTCCTGTTCTAGATCAATGTCGCTTTGGATTTGCTCAGCCATAATATCTATCTCCTCATATTACTTAGGTAATCCATGTACTTCTGTCCCTGTTGGCTTTGTGTCATTGGCTGTGGTTTCGCCATTGACTTCCGCCACTCATCATACTCTTTATCATATGGCGTTTGTGGTTGCAATGGCACTACTGGCTGTGCGGCTGGTTGAGGCTTGCCGAGTTGACTGCCTAAATCAGCAATAGTGGCAAACCTAGTGTCATATTGTTTAGTACGTTCTTGATCCCATTTATCCCATTGCGGGCTATTAGCTGCTACTGGTTTGCCTTCATCATCAGTAAGCCCCGGCCCTTCTTTGGTGAAATAGTCGTACATACTATCACCTTCTGGCTGGTAAGTCTGCCCTACCGCAGCATTAAAGCCCGCTTCTTGGCCAAAATCCTCAATTACATTGCGACCCATGTTCTTGGCAGCAGACCACAAAGCAGATCTAGCCCCGGATTTACCAAGCAAAGAAAGACCTCCCGTTATTCCAGCCGTTAAAAGAGTTGGAATATCAATGTTTTCCCTCCAGCCTCCCGCCTGAGAAGTAGTAAAAAGACTTGGATAACTAGGATTTTGCATTCCTAAAAGTTTTTGAAGTCTTACCCACTCAACTGCTGGATCAACAAAACTTTCTTGTTCCATTTGACGAAGCATTGGCAATGCTTTAGTTGCGTCGGGTCGAAGATGTTCTGGAATTGGTGGTGCTTGTTGGTTTAATGCTTGGGTCGCTGTGCGGAATTCCGGTAACTGCGACTCTTGACCACCTACGTTACGAAGATTTGCCAGCGTTTCATATGTGAGGTTTCTTCCAGCCCCCGTTAATGTGTTAGTTGCAGTGCTTTGTGCGGCCATGCCCGGAAATGTTGTCCAGCTTTGCCCCGGCGTAAACGCTTCAAGAATATTGCGGCTTGTTGTTGTATTGGGATCGTTGAGCCTATCGCTCTTGTCCCACCAATACATAGCCTCTTTGACCTTATCGGATGGCCTGCCCCCCTGCCTAAAAGCTGCAAGATCTACTGTTTCGTCATTATCGTTGGCAAAGACTGAGCCAACATCTGCAAGAACCTTATCTATTGTTCCTGATCCCAGTGGAGCATTAGCACCTTCTTGGAAAGTCTTGAGGAGGTTTAGCTTTCTTTCGTCCAGCATCTGGCTGCGAAGAACGCCTGCTTTATCAAGAGAAAACTTGCCGTTTAAATACCCGCCTATGCCGTGATCCACTTCTTCAGGATCTCTGAACGGGATTTCAGCGTTGTCGCCACCGGGGTTATGGGACTGCATTAACCCAATAAATGTATCCACCCACTCTTTGGCTGCTTTGTTGCTCTTATCGTATGGCTGACCTAGAATGTTGTTGTAGATGTCTGTGTAATTTTGAGTCAGCGTATTAGCAAGGTTTCCGTCTTCGTCATATTTGTCAAGAAACTTTTGGGATAGTTCAGTAAGGGCTGGCTGGGCTGCTGCTAGGAACTGGTCGTACTCTGGAGGCTTTGCTTCTTCATGGAACTTATTCATGGCTTCAGGGTCTTTGCCAAAGTATCCCAATGCTTTTTGGTCTTCCGGGCCTTGCAGCAAGCTTCCCAAATAGTCCATATACAAACTATCGGCTGGTGCTGGTAGTGGGCCTTGCTGCGGCGCAGCCGAATATGGGCTGGCGTACTTGTTACTTTGGTAATCGTTATGCAACTGTTCTGCGTAAGCGGTTGCGGCTTCTGGGGTACTGAACTTACCGAGATGCTTCCCTGTACGCTGATACTCCTCTATAGCTTCCTCTGGTCTGAGTATCCGACCTTTATCTGCCAACGGCAGCAGCACTTCTTCCCCGCCAAAATTAAAGCTGGCTGAGTACACAGTGCTTTCACCACCATCTGGATTAGGTATTGATGGGCGAAACAGGTCAATGTTTCCACGTTCAATCTGTCCCTCTGGCATTGGACTATCTTGTGCCTGTGCGGCTGCTTCAGCGTCTTGGGTTGATAGACCAGCACCCAGTGTTGCTGCGGCTAGTGCTATTATTTTATAATCGTCAGATGTGTATTCGCTTGGTGCTTTTTTCAAAATCCTAATTAGTTTTTCAGAACCGGGAAACATAACGTAGTTTTTTGTTAATCCAAGCAGCTTCTCGGTAGCACTCATTTGCTCTGGGTCTAAGTGAACTGGCGTACTTCTGTTAAAGCCGTTTTTGTCTTTTTTTTGCTTGGGGTTATTTGCTTTAGCTACATCTATGTATTGTCTGCGACTCTGTTGGTCGAAATACCCTGCCCCCGGATACCCTGCATCAAACACACCCCGACTAAGCATTAGCCTAGTTTTTTTGTCTTGGCCACCTGTGCCGTGGTTAAAATCGTTTGTTGCATCTAAACCTGTTCCTCTTGAAGATTCAAACGGAACTTTTGCTTTTTCAAACGCCCTTTTAACCGCTTCAAATATATCTGGGTTTGCTTCTAGTTTGGTATCTAACTGCCAAAATTTGTCTCTGGGTGCGTCAAGCTCTACGTCATATGTGTTTGGAATAGTTGACTTCCATTGCAGATCGCCCGCTTTTGCCCATTGCGCAACTTGTGTTGCTTGTTCATAACGACGAACAAAATAGCGGTTGGCATACTCCATAGCGTCCTCTGGAGTGTTGTACCCTAGAAATTTTTGGTATAGGTTTTGAATTTCGGCTTGTTTGTTTGCTTGCCCTTCTGGTGTCGAAGGATCATGTTTTTCAAAATAAATTATTTGATCAAAAATGTCATCGTGCCAATCATTTTTACCCCTGCCGTCCTGTCTAGTAGTGTCAACTATTTTACTGTCGCCAGTTGAAAACCTTCTAAGTCCGGGCATATCTCCGGGGCCACGGACAGCCTTACCGTGAAATTGCAAATTTCCGTCAGTGAACTCTTCGATGTAACTGTCTTTTACTTCTGGCAGAGTAGCAAAGTAGTGGCCTTGCCCGAATGTGGCGTGTCCTTGGCCTGACCCAAGATGTGTAGAACTAAACTTGTCAAAGTCAGCTTTGCTAACATGGGACGCACTTATTGGCCCAGTTTCGTCTGGAATAGCTGCCATAGAAGACATAATTTCTTTGTCTTTTGCAGCAAGTAATTTTATGAGATCGCTATAGGGAAGTCCTGTTTGGCTACGGGGAGTAAGGTGAAAAGGCTTTGCTGCCTCTGAGTCTTCCGAAGAAGCGGCAGCGGTAAGCCCTGCCAGCACAGCAGCAATTGGCGCTTTTTTAGGCTTAGCCATTCTTAGTACCCTGCTGGTTGTGCTGGTTCTTGATTCAATGATCCTGCCATCGTCGCGGCTGCGCCAAGACCAAGCGCACGAATACCGTTCTTTCTAAGAAGTTCTCGCGCTGCGTCGGACACAGTAAAGACATTGTGACTACCGGCATATCTTCCGGGCGCAGGGCCGTAAGACATTTCGTGCTGGGGAACCCCTTCTTTTGACAAATCGTTCATAAACGCACGGATTAGTCTTGGAGGTTCTGTATTGCCTATTGTTCCATACTCGTTATTGCCTGCGGGTACTGGAATGCCCTCGGCAGTGTGTACAGAATCTCCGGTAGGAATAAGTGCTTTTCTGTCTGACCCAAGAAGGTTTCTTAAAAAATCAAGTCGTGGAACTCGTTGCACATCATCATCAATGTTAAAAGCCATAGATGGAATTAGGTCTTTTGGCTTTGCTTTAGCAAGGTTTCCTCTACGGGTATTTTGAGATGGCCCCTGCATATTATGTAATTCTAAATAACCTGTATCTCCCTGTATTTCTGGATCTGGTGCTATATCGGTAGTTCTGTAATGCGGATTATCATGCGGGTCGGTTTCGTCAAGCCATGTATTGGTTTTAACAAGTTTTGGAGCTTGCGCGAGCGTGTGATGTGCGCTGTGTGGCATGGTATATGGAAACAGTGGATTCCACTTTGAGCCTACATCTGAATCTTTTTCCCAACCCAAACCGGCTCTATAAGGCTGTTCCCCAACTCGAAAGCCACTTTTTGCGTATCCATCGTAAACAGCGGATAAAAGACTATGGTCAGATGTTTGCCCTAACAACCTCAACAAAACATCTTTGTCCATTGCTGCTGGGCCAAGTTTTCCTTGTTCAGCTAGCTGCTCAACGGGAACATCGTCATAAGGCACTCTTGGCTTTGAGCTAAACAAATACTCTTTATAGTTTGTTCCCACAGGTGTCATGGAAATGTTGTCGCCCAAAATCAACTTTAACTTAGCCAACTCCTGATCCATGCTTGGCGTACTAACCCCTTGGTTATAAGCAAAATGTTGTTGCAATTCAGCAAGCCTTTGTTTGCCATGACCACTGTTTTCTAATATTGTTTCAAGTTCTGGATCTTCGGGGGTTCCGCTAGTCTTTCTATAAGTACCATCTGGTTGCTGTATATTTGTAAAGAAGGCATCCGACAAAGCTTGATCATTTGCCACAGAAGCGTTTATTTGGCGCATTTCATCAAATGTATAGTCTTGCCACCGCGCCTGTTTTCTAGCTGTTTGAGGAGATCCAAGATCGCTAGTTGGATCTTTTTTTATAGGTGCTTGCAGTGCATCTTCCCACGCCCCCATAGGCTTAGCGTATGGATCGTTGATTCCCTGACTACGCCTAATGTCACGAATTTCTTCTTCCGTCATTAAGCTGCCGTCTGCATGACGAGATGGTTTTGGTGTGTTTTGGCGAATAAACTCTGGGCTTCCCGGTTCAAAATCGTCGTTGTTTAGGCCATTGTAAATAAAGTCATTAACCGTTGGATCTGGATGTTCTGGGTATTTGAAATCGGGATCGTTGTAATATTCGTCGTGAAACAATTCTCGCCAAGCTTGTATTTGCTCATCCATCTCTGGGCTTGGTGTGTAATTCTTGTTTTTTTTGTCGAATCTTTCCATCCAAGGCTCATCGGATTGGCCAGAAGCCCTTTGCTTATCAATATAGCCTTGTTGCCATTTTTTATAATCGCTATCGTTATCAACATCGTTATCAATATCGTCAATTGTTTCGTTTAGTCTTTCTTGTCGCCTTTCGTCCCAATCGTCCCACAGTTCTTGTTCGGTTACAGGCTCACCGGTTATAGTCATTGACTCTTCTGAATATTTTGGCTGATCAACACTTGTTACTTTATTAGCTCTAGCACGGGGATCTGGCCTTTGCACCCTACTTCTAATTGTTTTTTTAGCGTTGTAATCAACAGCAAATTGCAAAAGTTCGTCTCTGGGAATCGGCATATTTTCCCCATACTTCTCTTTCCACTCTGCTATTTTTTCATCAAATCCAGCAAGCTGATACTCAAGACGCTTGGGAGCTAGCCCTGTTGAATTGATGTCTCGGTACACGCTATTAGGCGTAGATACCTTGCCCTGTTCGTACAGGGTTCTGATTGCGTTTTCAAATAACGAGTAGGTAGGAACTCCTTGCGCCCTAGCCGCGCTGTCCTTAACCTTTGGGACTTTGGGCAACTTTCCTCTGTTTGGCTTAGACACGCTAATTCTCCTCTTTGTCTAGATAATACTTACTACGCCAGCCACACAGGGCTTCTTTGTTCTCGGGGCTAAAGTGCCACCAAGCCAAAATTATCCACATTACTTGCCAGAGTATCCATATGGTAATTAGAGCAAAACCATAGGTTTCCCCATACGCCATTGCCATGTGCCGCTTAACGCTTTTGTTCAAAGCCCTCATGCACAGGACTTCTTCAGTGTCCCCAGACCGACAAGACATCAATACGTCCTGCGGCCACTCAATGATAATCACATCGACCAAATCATTAATCTTTTCTTGCCCAGCTAAATGCCTACGCATAGGCGGCAGCCTAGACCAGACATACTCCTTGAGTCCACCTATTGAGATGATTTGCGACATTTATTTCTTGCAAGAACCCTCGACCATAGTTTCGTAGGCACTATTCAGCTTGTCCTTTATAGACGTAGCCTTTTTAATTTTCAGCTTCTTTTTAGCCATAAATAACCTTTCTTAGCAGTTCCATTTCTTTAGAGACAAAGCTTTACGAGTCGGTTTACCCTTTTCATCCTTCATGGCTCCCGGCATCCCACCCATTCTAGCACAGAAAGATTTGCGCCTTTTGGCTGCTTTAGAACCTTTCTTTAACTTTGACGGTGGTGTAGTAACCGCAGTCTTCAATTTGCTACCGGGGTTAG
>Ga0208966_1000084_pt1 | contig 28694 bp, 19 predicted proteins | sample GreLakmeHU45MSRF_FD_187701 | JGI IMG/M metagenome (GOLD analysis project Ga0208966, IMG submission 187701) | Freshwater lentic microbial communities from great Laurentian Lakes, MI, USA - Great Lakes metaG HU45MSRF (SPAdes) | ecosystem: Environmental > Aquatic > Freshwater > Lake | place: Great...
AACCGAACCACTCCCATTTGTAAGCCCAATTACACCCCTATATATCAAATCGGCACGAGGTGATTCTATGGATGTATGATATAACCATTTATTATCATCAATTGGATGTTGAATTTTGAACTGTTTATTTGCTGCACTAAAACCAGAAGTTACAGTTAATGAACCATTTATTTGTGATTTACCCTTAACCAACATAAAGTTACTAGCATCGCCGGTAGATCCTGATGGTGTTGTAAAACTTGCATAATTTTTTAATCCCTGATAAACTCGTAAACCTCCCGGTGATAAAATACTATATCCATTATTTACTCTTGTATATTGTACCCTTACATCATTACCACCCGGTCTTTGAAATGTAACTGAATCACTGCCATTTCCACCGGTAATGGATACAGTCCATATTTGTTTAAGTTCTACCCTATATATTATTGGAGTACCCGCCGTTACTATACCACCACCACCTGTTGCCTGTACCACTGCACCATATGCGTTTTTTTCATCAATGTAAGTAGTCGGATCCCCCGCTAATATTCGTTCTGCAGCTATCACCTGTCTATCACCAAAGGCCGCATCGGCATTTGTTTCAGCATCTGCATCGGCTTCGGTTGGAAACCTTCTAACTCTTAATATTAATTTCCAATTTGCATAATAATCACCAATGGTACTGACCTGAATCACATTGTTCACCGGTGCCTCCGTAAATACAATATCAGGATCTACATATATTTCTTCACTTGCATATACCAATCCAATTACTCCAAATCCACCACTTCCGGTAGGTTGATTGTGTCCATCAGGTCTTTCAAATCCACTATCATATATTTCAGTAACATTTTGATAATTATAGGTTTGAACCACCGTACTATTAGTATCCCAATCAAGCGCTCCAACGGATTGATTTGGAGTAATTGCTTCAACTTCTTCTTCGGCGGATAACACAACCACATCATAAATTTCATTTACCGTCTCTGCCGACTTTGCAATACTGATTTTTTGATTAGTAGAATCCAAATTTAATACATAACTCCCAGTTGTTTTACTTAAACCAGATGATGCGATTTGCCATCCAGCAATACTACCGGATGTTGCAGTTAGAACACCTGCCGGCGTTACACTAAATGGCGCAGAAGCAAATGTAGCATGACCCAAAGAAATTCCATTACTATCGGCTTTAAAAATACTATTTCCACTACCTATTGAAACACTACCATTAAATGTTCCACCTGCAGCAGATAGGTTTCCACTAAATGTACCGTTTCCATTTATACTTAATGTAGTTCCATTCCAACTTAATTTATCTGCTAATGAAAATATATTAGTAGAACCGGAGGCGAAATAAAACGGAGTGTTTGCGTTTGCATATGTACCAGTTCCAACATAGATTGCTTTATTACCACCATCTAATGTTATACCATTTTGTCCAACTTTTAGGATATTTGAAATGAAACCATTTTGACCACCTATGTTTGGAGAATAAATTGTTGTACTTCCAATAAATGAACCACTATACCCACCATCTGCTAATGTTTGTAATAAAGCCGTAGACTGATTGTATGTATATGTTGATTGTGATAATGCGTATGCCGTTGCAGATGAACCGCTTAGTGATGCTGATGCGGCGGCTCTATCCGCTGCAGATAATGCGTTTGAACCTGATATTGATGCCGAAGCAGCTGCTCTTTGTGAATATAATAATGCGTTGGCATCGGTTGCGGCATTTCCTCCTGTTACATTTATAGTTCCATTTACCGATAAGTTTGTCCCATCATATGATAATTTATCTGCTAAAGAAAATTTACCACTACTATCTAAATAAACATTTGTATTTGTATTATTATATGCTCCGGAATATTCAGTTTCACCAGATGGAATTACTCCTCCTATGAATATTTTTCGAGGAGTTTGCCTTGCATCTAAATAAATTGAATTAGGTGCTTGTCCTACCTTAAATAGGGTACTAAAATATCCCAGCTGTCCTCCTATAACAGGTGCATATATGATATTTCCACTAATATATGAACCACTATAATTACCATCTGCCAAACTTTGAACATAAGTAAATGATTGTGTTAATGAATTATATACACTTCTACTTATAGATGCACTTAATGCGGATGTTGAAGCGGAAACCGAACCACTTAAAGTATAGATAGAACTACTTGTAAATCCAAATGAAGATGATAATGATGAACTAATTGAACCTGTTAATAATTGTACCGATGTACTAACCGAACCACTTAAAGTAAATACAGAACCACTAACTGTTGAAACAGAACTACTTGCGGAAGAACTATAAAAAGTCATTGTTCCACTAATAGAAGATGACACTGCTGCTAATTGAGCGGATGCTGATGCTGCTGATGCACTAATTAAAAGAGTAGTATTTGCTATATTTGCTCCACCCGTAAAGTTTAATGATTGTGTAACTGCAACAGGTACATAGTTATTATTTACATCATAAAATTCAAATTTGAAATTATAAGTTTCATTACCAATTACTGTTGGCATTGTTGTAACAAACGAAATCTCATCTGGAGAAAATGCAGTATCTTGTGATAATTTTAAACTAATATTACCAACATGCCATTCTCCCTGTGATTGAGAAAAATATAAACTTGCAGATGGATAATCCGTAGATATTTTAAATGGTATTACCGTATCTAATAAATTTTTAGTAGGAGAAATTCCATATAGAGTTCCAATACTACTACTTATTGAACCGGATGATAAATATATTCCTAAATTACTTGATGAAGATGATGAATAAAACGCATCTAAATTTAATTCGTAAGTATTTGCACTTTTAATATCTAAGGATTGTGTATATGTAAAATATCCACTACCATTTAATTTTAATCCACTTTCAATTCGGCTAGATGTAAGTTCTGTATTTAACGAACCTGTATTCCAAAAGTTTTTAAGTGTTTCTGATGTAAATATTCCTGTGTTCCCAACTACACTTCCTGATAATTGGGTGGTTGTTAATAATTCCTTTGATTCAACTAATATATCTTGAATCATATCATAATCAGAAATATCTCCTAATGATGTTCTAAATACTTTTATCCTTTTTACATCTCCTGCAAATGTTTCTAAATTGGAAAGTTTAATATCTGCAAAAGATTGATTTGTTCCTGAGTCTACTTTCGAACCACTTTCTATTCTATAAATTGGTGATAATATTTCAGTAATAGCAGCTACTGGTCTTTTATAAAAACGAATTTTAGTTGTATTCGCTAAAGATGGATTTACATTAATTTGTTTTTGCCACTTTACATTATATTTCCCTTCCCAATTTAATGGAACGGGTTCACGTACCCCATTATTATCATATTCGGAAAGTTCTCCTAATATTGTAAGAGTACACGGCCCGTATGCAGTTTCTGGATACACATATACCGATACCACCTTAGATACCCCTTCATAATATTCCGTAATTATTGATGTATTTGTAGAACCACTTATATTGGTATTAACCATACCTTCACCCGGCTCATAATATATAATATTCCCAGCAGCATCTTTAATTTCTATTTTTATTAAAGTATCTGCTACCAATTCAGGCGAACCAGCTATAAGAAATGCGTTTTTACCACCAGTAAATGTATCCGGTAACTCGGTAAGTTTAAAATACTTACTAGTTGCATCTTCATCATTTATTAATACATTTATAGTTTCTAACTTTTCATTAAATAATGTTTTTTTTATTACACTCATCTGTTAGATTTTCTTTATTTCAATTTTAATTTTAGGAATATATCCTTTAGGTAGTTTATTGATAATTCCTTTAAACGATTTAACTTTATGGTCGTAATAGTTTACCTCTAATATAGTTTCAGTTAAGTTCATTATAGTTTGAGATGATGTCCACATTTTAGGAGTATCCTTTCTCATATTTAATACACTATCTTTTTTAAAGAATTGTTTTCTTAATGCAATACCTACTTGTTTCCAATCAGTAATTTTATCAATTATCTTTTCAGCACTTAATTTTCTCATTTTAGAACTTAAATACTTTTTACCATCAGAATAACCCGTACCAACATAAACATGTCCGTGATTTGTTCTAACAACTGCACTCTTAGTATTTTGTAATTCTAATTGAGGTTTAAGATTTGGTATGTTTTCAACACTTACCATTTGTTTAGGGGTAGAAATAAATGTATGACCAGTTAATCCTTTTTTCTTATTTCCCTTCCAAACTATTGTTGCTTTGATTGCCTCTTTAAGAGTTTTCTTTGAGAATATACTTCTCATCTTAGCACCATCTGCACCATATCCTCTCATATTTTGAATTAACTTTCCTTCCGCCTCATCGTATCCAACTAAAAGTGCTGAATTAACTACTCCTAATCCGAATTCGTTCATACCCTCACTCCAATCAGTTACCTCATCGTGTAAATAGGCAACTTCAACTCCATCAATTAATTCGTGGATTACTTCTAATTTAGGATGATACCCTCTATCACGATTCTTTGCTAAAATAAATTTATCATCTATTTCTTTAGAAACTATAATACATTCTTGTATGATATTCATTTTAGGTGTTCGTATGAGTTGGTTACAAATCTCTATAATAAATATCTACAAATAAAAAAAGAATATTATGAATAGCATGGGTTTAAGATAGGTAGTTTGGTTAAAAATTTAATTAATATATTATGAAATCTTAATCTTTATATGAATAGAATGATACTATATTATATTTAGTATCACTTTTTACCAATTCTACCTCGTGATATAGGTTAATATCACTATCCAATACAACAAAATTTGGAAAAGTTGGTTTTAATTTAATTTGTTTATTATCTTTCGTATATAGTATTAAATTACCACCGTTTTCATCATTCCATTCGGAATTTAAAAAAAACAAAAATACACATATCCTACTAATAGGTTTACCGTCATCGTGTAATTTTATTTGACAACCTTCATCATAAAATTGTAAATTAGTATTTCCTTCAAATATTTTATCTCCATATTGTGTATAATAATATTTAATAAATTTTGTCTGAAACTCTTTTAGAAAATCACTTCGTATAATTACATCTATATCAGGATCCCTAGCTGTCCCAAACACCCAAGTTGGGTTAAATTTACACTCATTTATTTTTTTAAGTTGATATTGGTGTGCCATTTTATACACATAATCTGCGGTTTCCAAATCAGCATCTCTAATAAGTAAATCATCATATACTATTTTTTCCGCGTATGATAAGTTATTATATGCATACCAATAATCATATTGAGAATGTCTTTTTATATTCTTGCTATCAATGAATGATTTTAATTCTACTAATTTATTAAAATCAATTAAATCTAAATAATTTTCTAAACTGTCATACAGATATCCATTATTTTTAAATTCTTCCAAAGATACCATATCTGTATTTATTAATAATCAATCTTACTAAACCCATCTATTTTCTTTATCTCTATCAGCCCATCTACAATATCTCGCATTTGTTCTAAATGTGATATCATCCAAATAAAATCAAATTGAGTTTTTAAATATTGCATCATCATAAAAAGGGATGAAAGATTGTCAGAATCCAAAGTACCAAATCCTTCATCAATTACTAAAAAGTTTGGACGGGGTAAGTTACATATGTTAATTAGAGCTACTCTAATAGCCAAACCACTTACGAATTTTTCCATACCACTACACATCTCTAACGGCCATTCTTGATCCTCATATACTATTTTTGCATTTATAGATTTACCATCCACATCCATCATTACACTAAAATCCACAACCTGCGCTAATATGTTATTTATTTCATTTTCAATTACAGGTAGGGCTTTAGAAATTAACTCATACGGAATACCATCTCTCTTTACTGCATCTAAATAATAAGTATATAATCTGTTCTTTTCTTCCAACTCTTTAACTTCTTCCATTTTAGATTTAACAGTATCTATGAATGAATTTATAGTTGCGATTGAACCGTTTAATATTGATATTTTATTTGTTATATTTTTAATTTCTATTTCAATTTTGTTTTTTGATTTTTCTAATTTAGAAATTTCATTTTCAATAGAAATATTTTTTATAATTGTACTTTCATTTGCATGATACGTTTCAATATTAGTTTGTATTGATTGTAATTTATGATTTAGTAATTCTCTTTTGGTACTAATTCCATTTATTTCTGTTTGTGTTTTTTCTTTAATTACAATACATTGTTGGTATTTTGAATTTAATTCAGTAAGCTCATTCCACTGCTCTTCTACATCGGATATATAGGATGCTTGTTGAATTAACGATTGGTACTTATTACCCAATTGTGTTAGAATATCCACTTGCTCATCTACTTTTGTTTTTGTTTCCAACGCATCTTTTACAAATACATTAGTTATACAAAATTTACAATTAGGGTCGTACTCATGCGTTTCAAGATGTGATAATTTTTCACGATTTGATTTTATAGATTGTTCTACTAATTCAATTTGATGCTCGGTTTCGTTTATTTCATTTTTATATTCATCCCATTCTTTTTTAGCATCCTCAATTGGTTTTCCATTTATAACTTTAGATTGATTAATCGATTGTGATAACTCGGATATCAATACTATATATCTTAACATTTTAGATTCACTTTCAATTCTATAATCTTCCAAAGATACAGTATCATTTTGAATTTGAGTATTCTGTCTTTCTAAATCATCTATATCCAGTTTTACATCAATATTAGATAACTCTTTATTTAAAGAAACTATACCATCTATCAAAGTATCTTTCTCAATTACGTAGTTTTCTAATTCGGTTTCTAATTCAGTAAGCTCATTCTGTTTATTTTTTAAATCATTTCCTTTTTCTGCGAGTTCTGTTGTAAAATCTGTTCTCTTAAAATTCTTAATTAGAACTGATACCTCTTTTATATCTTCACTTGCCGTTTCATATAATTTATCAAATATATTTAATCCCATAAATTGTGCCAATAAATCCTTCCTCTCTGATTGAGATTTATCGATGAATAGGGCATTATTTCCTTGCAGTGAAAGAGCAGTTAATACGAAATCTTCATATCTACCAACATACTGTTCAATAATTTGGTTAGTATCTCTACGTTCTGTTCCGTTTAATGAAATCATTCTATCATCATCCATTCTCCAAAACTTAACATCTACTTTTACATTTTTACCTTTATTTACAATACTAGCGGTTCTTTCTATATAGTAATCTATTCCATCAACTTGAAAATGTAATTTACATTCAAAGTTATTTTTACGGTTGTTTAATATATTTGAGGCTTTAAATGCTCTACTACACTTATCGTATAAACAAAAAGATACTGCATCGAATAGTGATGATTTACCACTTGCGTTTGGTGCAAATAACCCAACTAACCCACCTAATTTAGTAAAATCAATTTTATTATTTTCACCATATGAAAACATATTTGAAAATGTAAATTTTATAGGTTTCCAATTGATGTTACGATACACATCATCATTTACAATTCTACTATTAACTTCTCTATTGATTATTTCTAAACCATCTAAATCACTTTGTGAAATAAAGGGCATCATTCTTTGAAGATACTCATTAATAAGTGAGTTCTGATAATTTATATCCGATGAATCTTCAAAATCTAATTTATTTAATCTATTTCCAGTTTTTAATTTAGAAAGAGAATCGGTTCTAATTATTGTAAAATCATCTACATTATAAGTTTGTTTTATTTCAGTGATTACTTTTTTAGTATCAGCAGTATCGGTGTTTGCCAATCTAACTCGCAATCTTGGATATTTTGGCATATTCGTAACTACTGGTACGTTTCCATTATCAATATCCATAGTATAATATCCATAATCATTTTGAATATCAACTTCATCATACTTAAATGTATCCAAATCCCAAACTAAAAACCCATGCTTCTCTAACGATTCTCCGAAGTTCTGCTGAACTAATGATCCTGCATAGACTATCTTACATCCGGTTGGAGATGTTAGTTCCTGGCGTTTGTGAATATCTCCTAATAGTGCTAAATCGTACCCATCAAATATATCAGTTGTGAAATGCCTACTACTTACGGTATATCCAATATCCGTTGTTGAATTATCAATCGGGCCGTGAAATAATGCAATCTTTTTATTTCCAAACATAGTATCCGCTTTCGGCCAATTTTCTTTTTTATCAAGAATACTAAATACTCCAAAATCAACTCCACCAATTGAATATACCTGTGTATCTCTTAAATATGTAAAGTTTGGTAGATTTAGAGCATCTACAATTGGAGTAAGAACATCCAATCTATCAGAGTTATTCATATTACAATCGTGATTACCCGTAATAAGGATAGTTTCACAATGCTTAGAACATTCAGTAAATAACCAACTAATCTCTCTAACTAATTCAGGAGATAATTCTAATTTAGCGTGTGCAATATCACCTGCTAAATAGATAAGTGAATCATCCGTTCCTCTTTTACGGATTTCTTCAAACATTTTTTCAAATACAATTCGGTATTCCGTATGCCTTTTTACATTTCTAATGTGAATATCGGCAATATGAAATATCTTTTTTAATTTATTCATAAATTATTTATTTTATTTAATAGCAACTCATCCGAAGTAAATTGAGTTGATTTATTTAATTCTTCATAAAATTTAGTATATCCAATTTCAGATGCATCTTTATCTTTTAATTGCATAAGTTTAACATTTATTCCTTGCTTTCTAAAATATTCAGAAGCCCGCAATGCCTCATTCATCGCATCACTATCCAATGATATTACAATATTTTTAACTCCATTCATAAATATTTTCTCAACCAACTGTTTAGATGGAAATTTACCCAATAACGGTATGGCATTTCTTTTAATTGCAATTGCGTCAAATATACCTTCGCATAATATTAATTCTTCATCCCAATTTATTTGAGATTCTAAACATATTATATTTTTAGATATTGGTGGATTTTTATATTTCATTTTCTCTTCCGGATAATATGAACGAGATATGAAATAATTTAACTGATTAGTTATATCATAAGATGGAATTATTATTCTTTTACTATATAACCCTTCTTTGCAATATCCTATATTATATTTAATAATCTCTTTATGGGTAATTCCCCTTTGAGTTAGATAATGAATAGCGTGTTTATATTCAGGATTAAATCCTTTAGATTCGGTATTAAGTGATATAAATTCTTTTGGTAAAGAAATAAATACTTTGGTATCACTGGCTTCCTGTTGTGGGGTATAGTTTGTATCACCGTATATGTCTCTAATAATAGAAATCGTTTTACGATCTACATCTAACTTTTTTAATAATGAGGTTAGTTTTTTACCGCCGGAATTGCAGTTCCAACAATGCCACTTTTGACTTTCTGTATTGACTTGTAGTTTTTGTTTGTGATGGTTACAAAATGGGCAGTAAAATGCTAACTCATTACCTCTTAAAATAGAATAACTACCTAATGTATTTGATAATGTTACTACTACTCGATTTCTGTCATTTGTACTTATCACGTATCAAATATACACATAATATTTCACATTTCCAAATAATGTATTATTCAAACCAACTATCCGGTATAAACTTATCAGAATAGTTGTAGTTGTGTTTAATACACCAATCGGCATATGATGTTTTTGAAGTTTTAGTAATTTTATTTTTAGAATTACTAAATACAAATCGTATATCTAATTCAGGATGTTGTTGTTTAATTAGTAAATGCTTCTTTCTATCCGTTGCAACAAACCTTCCTTTGGTTTCTATTATAATACCATTTGGTAATCTAAAATCCGGAGTGTAAGTGTGATTAGATGATGGTATTACGTATCCTATTTTTTCTGATTCGTATTTTACTGTAACTCCTTTACTTTCAATTTGAGTTGATATATTTTCTTCAAGCCCAGACTTAAACCCATATTTTCTCGCAACCCATTTAGAGTTGTTTAATTTTATAACCCGCTTAGCCATTACTTAACGTTTTATAGTATCGGAATATTTTACATTACTTAATTCACCGCCTCTGCCAGTTTTGAATTTGGTAGCAGTTAATACCTGCTCATCTACTTTTTTTAAATCATTAGTAGTGTATGGTGTTTTTAATGCATCGGATGCATCTTTACTGATTTTATCAGTTCCCAATTGTTTTTGAGATGCTTTGTATAAATCTAATATTTTTGACATAATTGTTATTGTTTAGTATAAATATAAGTTATGTATCAAAACGTACAATAAAGTTTATAGGAAAATCTTGTTGTGTTTTAATAGGTTGTGGTAATTTTGCTACTGCAACTAAATCACAATTATCATCGTATAATCCTATGGTGGTAATAAATGGTGATAAGAATGAACCGGTTGAATCTATTGAACCACTAACATCAATGTGTTCAAATCCAGCGTATAAATTAGATTGTACTGATGATGTATATCTATAATCAATAACACTTCCATTTTCTAATATTGATCGTTTTCTAATATATTTTACACCAGGATTTGTAGTAATGCGTTTAATAGTTCCATCGGTATCAATTGATGTATCTCGTTCTTCTCCTACCGTAACAATTGCTGATGGGTTTTGTGAAATATTAAATTCATCTGGATCGGTTATTAACAAATATTCGTTTTCGTAGATTGTTTGAGTTGATTTATATGCAATATTCCAATTTGTAAGTAATAGATCATCTATACCACGTGTTAATACCACCAATCCTTGTGTATAAAATACATTTCCAATTTTATTAAGTCCCGCTGCTCCTAATAAAAATGGCATATTTTCTACAATAAGAATACCACTTTCAATATCAGCACTAGTTATGTTTAATTCGTATGTTACTGATTGGTATATTAATGTTAATATATTATTTTCTAAATCAACTGCAATGGTAGGAGAACTTACTAATGATGCGGAATATTCTACAAATTCAATATCTGTAAAATTAAATATAGATGATTCTGTATCTATTCTACTAATTAGTATAGTGTCACCCGTTAGACTAATTAAATTACCATACCCATCATCATTAAATACCACATTGTCATTGGTAAATGCTACCGAATTCTTTTTTATACCCTCACCTACATATTTTTGTGGAATTGATATAACTTTAGCAGATCCACTTAAAAATCTATCTTTGGTATTACTTTCTATATTATAACCAATTGATATATCTCCAAATCTTAAAAATGGATTATTTTCATTTCCATTATAAAACATTGAACGTAACTGCCCATATAGTGCATTTGTATCATAGGATGAACCGGATAATATACCACCACTGATTTCATTTGTTAAAACATTTGTATAATCACCCGTAATAGCCTCTAATACCGATACTTCCGGTGAAGTATTATCGAATTCCCATTCTTTATATGCCTTAAAAGGTCTTATACTAATATCCGATTTTGGTATTCTTTTTAACATAGTATATATAAATATCTCATAAACTAAAAACCCACCAAAAAGGTGGGTTAATTAGATGTTAGTTATTCATTATTAAAAATCAAGTTTTACTTTAATTGCAACTTCTTTATCAAATGATTTTTCTATTGGTTTAGAAATTTTAGCAACTGCTAGTAATTCATTACCATCATCGTATAATCCTACCGTTGTAATATATACTTTTGGATTTGTTTCAAACGTAGATTGTACAAATTGACCAGTTGAACCGGTTACAAACGTTGGGTTATTTGAGAAATTAAATTCTCTATTATTTGCTCTTACAAAATAATGAGATGTTGAAACATTTTCAGTTCTTCTCATTTGAAAATCAGCTCCTCCACTAATTGCTTTAAACAAAGCCACTGAACCTGAATTTATTGAGTAAGTTGAACCACTTAATGAATTATTATGGTAAACATCTTTTTGTGAACCATTAGCTGCTCTCAAATTTACATTAACTGATGCTGATAATGCGTTTGGATTTAAAAGGATAATTCCCATATCTGGATAAAATAATCCAAATCCCTGACCGTTTGAGGCAGTTGGTGAATTAATAGTTCCTTCATTGGCTGTTCCAATATTTAATGCACCACTTACAACATTGAATATTCTACCACTTGCACCAACTGTTTCTGTTTGCCCAGAGTCATCTATTAATGTAATAGTACCCAACGAACCAGATAATGTTAATTCAAAGTTACCAGGATCAAGTTGTTCTTTATATCTCGCTCTATCAATCGCTAAAGCATAAAATGATGTTAAGTCATAACCACCTTCAACTGTACTATTGTATACACTAAAATTAGCATCAGATGAATCTAGTAATATATTTTTAAATTGATTATATACTGCTAACGACTGTCTATACGTATCATCGGATTGAACATACGTTGGTGAACCGGATCCGGCACTATCACCATACGCAATTGAAAACTCTTTATTTTCCCTACCAGTATCACTATATACATCTATGTAGTATTTACCACTTACATCACCAATTTGTGTAGATGATGTAAAAAAGGTTGCTAATGATCCCGTATCACCACTCCATATACCAGAAGTTACAACCTCTGTGCGGTTTGTTACTTTATCAATTGAACCAAACTTTTTATAAATACCATTTGTAATAGTAGTTATATCTGAACTAAGTTGTTCTCCCTCACCTAAAAATTGGTTCAAAATACCAACAAGTTCTGTTGTATTGATTGGTGTTCCTGCAGTGTTTGCAGCACTTGCTAAATAACTTGATAAGTTACTTGCTAAAAGTTGTCCTCTATTATCTCTAATTATTGCCATTTTCTATCTTATTGAACGTATGTTACGGTTACTGGAATTGTTTGTGAACCACCTGTTTCGTTACCATAAACAGTTATTGTTGTTCTGATAGTTGAAGTTAAAGATGGGTTTGGTATAAATTTAAAGGTCAATCCTTTTGCAATTGCAGCTGTTGCAGATACATCATCTCCAATGAATATCGGAACTGAACCTACATCGGATGTTACACCTTCTCCAATTATATCACCTGCGTTTTTATTAGATAATACAATTGTATATCCTAATCTCCTATTTCCGGCAGGTGATGTGGTTGGTGATAATGCAACTTCACCACTTTTTTGATTTACGGCTACATTTGGTATACCAAATTCCACAACAGGGATTCTTGTTGTATTTTTTGGTAAAGTTACCAATTTATATTTCATTACCTGCGTTTCATCAGGTGATGCTTCTAATATTGGCATGTTTTTAATCGCTGCATCATAGTATGCTGATCCAAGCGGATGAGCGGGTTCATATAAAGAATAATCAATCTCATCATCTGCTAAAGCAAATTGAGTGATGTTTAATCCTTGTCCAGCTGCTAATTTTTCTCTACCTTTTTTGGTAAGAATAGCATCAACTGTTAATTCGGTGTTACTTAAATATCCCATAGTATTTTATTTCGTTTGTTAATAAATATAATTATTTTAAAAATTCGTTATTCTACTTCCAAAATTGGTTCACTAGCATCTCTACCTGCTTTATTTACTTTTAATATATTTGGATTTGTTGCAAATACTTCAACCGGAGATGACCCATCCAATGTAGTTGCACTCGTATTCTTCGTACCGTAGTAAAAACTATTCTGTAATCCTCTCGTCAAATCACTAGTATTTCTATAATGTGATTTTAAATATCCATTTATAGGAACTACTTCGACAATTTTACCACCAACTGATGGTATGACAGAGCCACTAAACGGTTGAATTGTTAATTTTGTTTCATAATATGTTTGAATTCCTAATTCTGTATATGATCCAGATGCACTACCAGTTAAATATGTAAATTCTCTAGTATTCTGCTCTTTTATTAAAGATACTCTAACTCTTTCTTTTTTACGATTACCTCTCGCATCATAGTATGTGCGTATTGCCGAACCATTTTGTCCATAAATACCAAATCCTAAAACTTCATAATCGTTTTGTCCAACTATTGTATTAGAATTTATTAAATCAATTTCACTTATTATAGTTGAATTATTTAAATTAGTGTTAATTAACGCATCGTTAAGGGTACTATATTCGAATGTGATGCGTGTAGTATCACTTGCAGTTATTTCCGAATTATATTGATAACTATTTGCAATTAGTTTTTCAACTGCAGGATTAGTTATAGTAGTCTCATACTGATTATTTTCGCCACTTAAATCATATACGGTATTTGTATAAATTTGAGTTTCAATTTTGTCCGTTTCACCGGATAAATTAGTTTCTTTACTAATAGTTGCATCCCATTGAGAATATTCACCAGATGGTTTCTTATGTTGAACTTTACTTCTTTCTAAAAAATGTGGCTCTATTAGTAAACCAGTAGTTGCTTTAACTCTTGCTGGTAACATTTGTTTAATATCCTCAAACATAGATTTCTCATACAGTTTGATTAAATTAATATATTGATAAATATCCCTACCATCAAATCTTTCAAAGTAATACTTTCTTAAATCATCTAATGTGGTATATTTTTCTTTATATAAATCAGATGGATTACCTATGTAATTATCTAAATTAAACCCACCTAACGATTTTGCAATATCTAAATTTAATTCTTTTGTAGGTGAGAAAAATAATCCAACCCGATTAGAATCCGGTGGTGATTGATCAAATGCCTTTTTAGTTGCTCTACTTTTATAAGATAAATCAACACCACCACTTACATCGTTTCCACTAAAATCAGTTTGAGATTCAAATCTAACTTTATTTGTAGAAAATCTAGATGAACCTATGTTCGGTATTTCAAGTGTAACACTTCTATCAATTGCTTCAAATTGGTATGGATATGATGGAGATGATGTAAATCCAATTACAGATGCACTGATTGGTGCGTTTATGGTTGATGTTACATTTACAATACTTCCAGTTTCTTCAAATTGATTTCTTACAAAACCTTTAGGATAAAAAATATTATTTGCAACATTTATAAAAGAAGATGTACCATTTGTACCATATAAATTTTTAGGATATTCAAAATCCAAACGGAAATATAAATCGGAAGTTGATGATGAATAATTATTACCATTAATCATTTCCGGGTACGATACGTGCTCAAAAAATCTATCTTTATCTAATGGAGTAGACCATAAACGGAATTCATCTAATGAACCTGTATAATTATTACCAATACGTATAGTAGAACCACTATCCCAATTTGATTGAGTTAGTTTTAATGTACCACTATATTCAAAGATAGTTCTTTCTTTTTGAAATTGTTTTAAGTTCAAAGACATGGTTGCATCTGCCCCACTACCAACTGTTCTACTAACCTCTATACCAAAAAATCTATTATTAAATATTGGCAATAAATTAGATGTAATAGTTTGTATATTAGTTGATTCTGAAATGGATAATTTAACTGTACCATATTTACTATCAATAGAACCACTTAATGCTACGTTCCATCCACTTCCTGATATTAGTTGATACGCACCTGCATAATTAGGTTTTACAAATAATTCAATCGTATCAGGCTTTCTATTAGTATCTGTGTTTTTCCATTCTAATTCGATTGATGAACCACTATTCATATTTAATACAGTGGTCACTACATCGGTTATTAGTTTACCTTTACTTTCATCGTTAATTTCAGGACCACCAAACTCTAATATAGATAAGTTAGATGATGGTATTCCGTAACAACTTAATAATGCATATATACCCCTTCTACTACCTTTATGTTTTAATAGGTATGGTAGATTGTTTATAATCCTCCTCCATACTTCATTCGTTCTTTGTTTAGCCGGATTGGTTTCTTTAACATTTGAGTTTGAATCCACACCAAATGTGTAATTCCATAAACTAGAATCTGCTGATAAATTTTTAGCATCCCAACTCAATGATTTAAGTGTATCGAACAATAATTTATCAGATATTCCGTTTTTAGATTTATACCCTAATCCTCTACTTTTTTCTATTGATTTAGTATGATAATAAATATTATCAAAATGCTGCCCAACCATTGATAAAAATAATAACAAACTTGCATTATTGCCATCATTTACAATATATTGTGGTATATTATTTTGTACCCAATTTTGATTATTATTATCGAAATTTTCAGCTAATGTAATAATAGTATCATACCATCCCGTTCCATAATCATTTGTTACTAATGGTGAAGAACTATCCACTCTAACAGAAGCACTGTATGGCCAAGTTATAGATGATGAATTGTATAAACTATAAGATGATGAATTAAATAATGTCTTTTCAAACCCATCAAATCCATTTATTAACTGTGATTTTTTTGATTTTTGTCTTTCTAATTCCTGAACTGATGCCGGTGAATTTATGAAACCAGTATCAAGCAAATCAGTACTTGCACTTAATGCAAGATTTTCATATAATTCTATTAACTGTACCTTATAAACAAAGTTATCAACTCTTTCTTTTGCAGAACTAAAGTGAACAAAATTATTCCATAAGTATCCATTCTCTGCATCTGAACCACTGATATATTCTATATTTAAATCATCGGTATCAACAAATGATGAACTTAAATACGTTGCTACTAATTTTTCAGAAGTTGTTGTTTCTGCTGAAAATATTATATTATCGAGTGATTCAAAGTTTGTAGATTGCCCTTTTACAAAATCAACTTCTATATTAAAATTTGGTCCTTTTAACGGTGGACACTTTAAATCATCTTGCTCTGTTAATACAATGGTTTCAATTAAAGGATTACTCATTAATTTTGTAATCCAAAATGTTGAGTTTTCCGATACGTTAGCAGGTAGTGGTGTGTATAATTTTAATATTATTGAGTTTACAATATCATCCGTTTTAACTATGACGTTTCCTAAATTATCTTCGGATTTTTTTGATAAAGTAAAATCATCAGTTTCCCATGATGAAATTATAATTTGCTCATTATTATTAAAATTGGCTAAATGAGTTAAATACTTACTCTCACTTTCAGGTTCAATAATAGATAATGATTGTGCAAATGCATCGTATATTACTTTTTCTAAAATAGTTTCATCTATTTCAAAGTTTGAAAATATTAGATTGGTTGTAACTTCATAATCATTGCCAACCAATGGCTCTATACCACTATTGTTATACGGTCGTATTATTAACGTTATGGAATTAGAACCTACCCAATTTGGATATGTATCTCTTAATTTTTTAAGATTTATGTTTACATTTCCATTTTCTGGTTGATTTTGAAATAACGGAGTTATTGAATTATCTCTTAATTTTAAAAATATATCAACACTCGATGCTGCAAATGATGAATATGCTACTGTATAATCAATATTACCATCAGAAAATGATGGAATATCTATATTTTCCGCGTATGTTATTTCGGTTATAGATGGGTAATCATTTATTGATGTATATGTTAATATGCACTCAACACGTTCACCACTACCATAATTATCACTATATGGTACAACTATAATTTTTTTAGAACCGTAAACCTTATTAAAATCTTTTTCAAAATATATTGATACCTGTTTATCAGATGCAGGTACTCTTAAAGTTTTTTCAGGTGATAAATAAACCAATACATAATCCGCGTTTTGCGTTAAAAATGGTATTATTGTAATCTTTTCGGTATCGGACTCCTTTACTCTAATATCATATTGTATTTGATTAAGAGTTATAGATGGTTCTTCAAATTTTATTTCTTTTTCTAAAACAATAGCAACTGCAATACCACCTGATGATAATATGTTAGCAGGTATCTTAAATGAATTGAGTGCAGTGTTCCATTTACTGTAATCGCCGTACTGTTGAGTTAATGCGTTTACTTTGGTAGTATAGTAGTAGTTTAATACACTATATCCATTTGGTATATTACTATTTATTGTAAATGCAATTTCTGCATCTTTTATTATAGAGTTTTCTAATTGCTTGTTATCGGTATTACCATCTAATAACGTTATAGTATCACTATCAACTACACTATCTTTATAAAAAATTTGATAGTTTAATTGCACCAAATCTCCTAATTCATTTGAAAAGTTGGAGGTAAATGCTACTTCGTAATTTATTGTTTGATTATCAGATATTACAGGTGTAACATTTGGTGTGGGTTGTGTTTCAAAATTTAATGTGTATGCACCATATACTCTATCGTACGGAATTGTACTATCTTGCTGATAAGTATTTCCATTCCAAACATATTTTTTAACTATTAATTGCTCATCATATTGATATTGAATAGCACTTATTGACTCTGCTATATTATAGGTGTAGTTAAAATCATAATAATTACCAAAAGCAACCATATTAGCAACTGGTAGTATTGTAGGATCAAATGCAGGTCTTATGGTTTCTGCTATGATTAATGTATCTTTATATTTACTTACTATTTCAACTTCATAATAATATAATGATTTAACATTTAATGATTCAAATGTGTATACTCTTTTAGAACCAAATGTAGTAGATGGTGAGTATGTAATATTAATGGAATTTCCAAAACCTTTAGATACACCATCTTCAAAAAATTCACCAATTTGATTATCATCTTCTGCTATTAAATTTATAGTAAGTGATTTTTCCGAATCGGCTATATAACTTGGAGGTATAAATAATGGATTGGTTGGTACGGGCGGTATATATGTTGGATTACCACTATTTCCTAAATCTACAAATGGATCATATTGCCCCGTACCATTGTATGGTGAATTTTGATCGTAATTATATAAATCGTCGTATTGTCCCATTTAGTTTGTTATAAATATATTATTGTTGTATTTCCATACTTCTATCTTCATATAGACGTATATCATCAAACCTATCGAATTGATTTGTTATAGTACCACCACCTCTACTGCCGCCGCCTCCGCTAGTATATTCAATTGGAGTATCTATAATTCTATCCGGTATTTGAAAAGGAGTATCTATATTTGTATCCTGGATTGGGAAAAACGCATCTTCAATTATATCCGGTATTATAATTGGAGCCGGTTCATATATTGGTTTAATTACGGTAGCAGGTATTAGTTGTGGCTCAATTGGTGGTACATCTATTACAGAGATTTCTGTTTTTGGATATTCAATAATAGGTGGTTGTGGTGGCACATCATCAAATGCAACCGAAACAGTATTTGGTGAATAAACTATGCGTTTTGTTTCAGTTTTAGTTGCATATGAATCGATATTATCTTTAATTTCTTTTCGTAATTCAACTACTGTAAATTCTTTTGGTATAGATTTTATAGTTGTATTTCTTCTTTTAAGTGTTTTTATATTAACCTCTACTGATTTAAATAGTATATTTTGCAACTCTGCTATTAAATTTTGAAAATCATATTGTTCACAATCCTCAAATCTTTTTATTGCAAGAGGGTTTCCGTAATTACTTTGAGTAATATCGTATTCTTTATTATTTACCCAATATGTTACACTATCTTTAAAGTTTGAAAATATACGATTTCTAAATGTTTCAAAATTAGATAATCCAAAATCTTTTTTAAGAACTTGTAAAAAATCATTGCCAAATTTAGAAACAATTGCGTCATTTATTTTAGTAATATTTTCATTTTCAAATGAATCCAATGTATCTAATATTTGTTTTTTATAATATTTGAAATCCTGATTTAAATTATTTATGTTAGAAAAATCTTTTTTATTTTTTTCAGTAATATTAGAATCACTAACTTTTAATGGTAAAATACGTATCTCTTCTCTGGATGGTGATATTTCTTGTATCCATACACGCGTTAATTCGTTTTCAGAACCAACTCGATTACGTACAAAGTTTATATTAACTTTAAGAATACCATTTGTAAATCCTAACTTATTTAATAAAGTTTCTATATCAATTGCAAATTCTTTTTTACCTACGGTATTTGTAACATTGTACATATAGTTTTTAATATCTCCTGTTTTAATGTAGGCTACATTATTACCAGATTTCTGTGGTAATAGGTTGTTATTTATATCATATACTGATACTTCCATAACATCATATTTACATTCACCGAAATCGGTATCTTCTATCTCACCTTTTGTTACAATAAATAAATCATCGTATTGAAGAAATTTTCCTTCATTTTCTATGTTTTTATTTATATCTTCAAAATTACTATATTTTGTAATACTCATAATCGTTAATATGATTTAGGATGTGCGATTCTTAATATAGTTGGGTACTCTTTGGTTTTATTACTACCATCAACTCTCTGAATACTTATGTTTAAATTACCAGCATGCTCTACTGTATTATCTCTTTTACTCCACTTACCCATGCCAGATGGTACAAATTTTAATACTACTTTTTCACTTCCACCCGCAGGTATGGTTATATTAGATGTTGGTATTGCAAACCAGTTTCTTCCATCAGAAGTATTGTGTACTATATTAAGTACAACCTCATCGGTATCATTATTTGTAAAATCTAAAGTTTCACCGGCTAACCATTCGTATACCTCATCTCTAGCGTTTTTGTATTTTAATTTAATTTTAGGTTCATTTCCGGTAGCAGATGGTGTAAATTTAACAATAACTACATCATTTATCACATCACCACCAACTGCAGCTGCTAAGTTTGTTGCAGATTGTTGAATTGCCTGTTGGTTTTGTACTGCCCCTAATTGAGATTGTAATCCTTCTATTATCGCGTTTAACGAATCAACTAATTTAATCAATGATTCAATCTGTGCTTTAAATCCTGTATTTTGTGATTGTAACGATGCTCTTAATATGGATTCTTCTACTGATTTTTGAACTGCATTTTGTATTTGATTTGCAAAGTCTTCAATTGTAGTTGATAGTGTATCTAATTGATTTACCAATACATCATTTGATTGTTCAATTGCCAATCTATTATTTATTTCAGATTGTACCTGCGATTCTAAATCAGATATTGTTGTATTTAAATTTTGTACTTCCGTTGTTAATCTATCTACTATTTTTCGTAAATCTTCATTATCAACAACCTGCTCATCATATAATGGCTTTGGTACTAAATCTTTTCTAATAATTGGTATATTAGGTTTTAATTCGGTAACTTCTACATTTATTGCTTTTACTAATTCTAAATTATCGTATTTATCTTTATGTAATTCTTTAAATATAAGTGAACTCGCAACTTTGGTATCATCCACAACGGTTATTCCATAATTGTTTTTTGAAATGGCAGCCGAACCGGAAACTTTTAAAATTTCTTCTAAAATTTCTTTTCTTTTTTCTTCTAATTTTTGAGCAATTGCTTCTAACGATGTTGGCATTTTATACTATTTCAAATACTGATTTATCATCAATTATATATTCTATTCCACTTTGTATAATTTTTAATTTTAATAAGTAAGTTCTACTAATTGGTAATGTATGTAAATTCATAGTAAAATAACTACCACTAACATCACAACTTATTTTTGTATAATCTCCAAATGGATATATTATCTCCTTTGTTACATAATCTTCTAATTGATAATAAGATGAACCAGATGGTAAATAACTCGTATTATCATAATCAAAAGTTGCACTAAATGTCCGTAGTGGGTATAATTCTCTACCTTTTACACGTATCTTAACTTTACCATTCTGTGGATATTTTGATTTTAAATTAGAATAAACTATTTTAAATTTTTCTTCTGGTATTACTGACAATGAACCGGTTATAAAAGAACTATCATCCCAAACTAATTCTAATTTTGGTTCATATATAGTATGTGTTTCTTTTGAAAAGAATTTTAATACACCATAATCTAATGTATTTTCTTCGTTTTCTAAACTGTGATGCATTATAAATCCATTATTTGGCAATGAACCACTAACCCATTTGTGTACTATATTAGTAACATTCATTCTAACATCATCTAATTCATAATTATATGATTGGGATGCCATAGATGCCGTATACCAAGTACCTCCTTCTGCATTTGCTGAACCTGTTGTTCCTGCTGCAAAAACGGCAGTACCACCTATTACATTATCTTGCCAACTATCTACACCATTTCTATATTTCCAACTTACCCCATCCGTACTAACATTATCAAATTTAGTACCAGTTCCCATATTCCAACTTTGAGAAACCGCATTTGCATATATTGTATATTCTAATGGAATCTCTTCTGAATTTGCAGAACGTAATACTAAATAAGTTGACCAACTTCCGGAACCTATTGATTGTATTTCGGATTTAATTGAACCCGTATCAAATTTAATTAAAGCTCGAGATATATCTTTAATAGAACCATAATACAGTTTACCTACTTCTAAAATTTCATCTCTTCCGGCATTTTGATCCGGTTGTTGAAGATATATACTTGCGTCAAATGATGATGTGAATAATTTATGCATTACAATGCCCTCCCCTTAATGTCTTTATTTGGATACTTAACTTCAAAAACACACGGATCAATTGATGGGTATACCATTTTACCAACCGTTGCTTCGTCAATATTATAACGATTTTCAGAATAGTTTTCCCCATTATCAGATTTACATATGTTATATACCTTTACAGATGGTACACTCATTACACCTTCTACATTTGCGAGAAGTAATTCTACTTCTGAAATGTTTATTGGCTTATTAAACGTCCATTTATCTATATTAAAGTAACTTTGTATTTCTGTCAAACACGCGGTTAATACCTCTCTTTTATTATAATTAGAATAAACTATTATTTCAAAATCTACTCCAATATTTACAACAAACCCATCTATAATGTTTACACCATCCGTCAACATTCTATATTCACTTATATAGGTTTTTAAATTTTGTTTAACTGCGGAATTTAATTGTGTAAGTTTTTTATCACCATCGTAGGCGAGTACATACATATTTATTGCGAATGGATTATTTATTTCAGATATTGATGTTTTCTTTTGAGATAGATATTTTACTAATTCAGTTTGTATTTCAGATTTAGATTTATCTTTTAATCCTTCTACTACACCAACAAATTCTGCTATATTTTTTGGAGATGCTAATATGGATGATGGTGAATTATTATCAATCTCCCCATCAGGACTTACATATACTTTTGCAACACTACCATATCTTTCTGGCATTGATAATGCACGTACTATATAATCTTGCCTAGTTACTGCTCTATTTTGAGAACCAAATGTTGATAATGCGTTTTGTCTAATTTCTTCAATTGATTCACTATCTCTACCACCAACTGCTGCTTCTAAATTTTCTACTGCGATTGATTGCTTTATAGTACTATACAATGCTTGATTTGTTACTGATAATAAATCTTCCTCAAATTCTATTCTACGTATTGATGTCAAATCACCAACATTTACATTTGATTCAATCCCACCACCTATTAAGTATTTTACTTTTAATGTTTTATTTACAGGAGTTATTCCAAATGTATTTGTTTTTAAAAAATTAGATGGATCAATACCATCATTTAATCTTTTTATTGAGTTGGCTAATCCTAATCCTATATTTTTAGTATTTGGTAATATTAGTTCATCTGCCAAATTAGAATCACCACTTCCAAACTGCAAATCCATTGTGTTATCTGAATTAACTTTTACAGAATATCGGTATGGTACTTTTTGTACTTCTAAAATATATGGAACATTTGTCAAATTTGAACTTAATTGCCCGTTTTCTTCTAAATTAGGTTGTTCTACAAATACACTTTCTTGTGCAAGATACGGAACTTCGTACCATTTAACGTAATCGTCATCGGATGTTACGGATGTAACCTCTATAACATTAATATCATTTATGGTTACAAACGGATATTCTACATAATCACCAAACGTAAATTCAGTTTCTCTTTCTGTTGCAGATATTGCTTTTATTTTTTTTGTTATTAAATAAAAGGTAGGTTCACCTGATGTGGTATCTCTCTCATATACATCAATTTCTCTTTCAGTATTATTTGCAAAATCAACACTATCAACTGTTCTAAATATAATATTAGAATTACTAGTAGATGTTACTTCTAATCCATCTTTTAGTTTAAGATAATAAGTTTCATCAGGTTCATTAGTTACACCTACTCCTGTCGCTGGAACTAATTGATATACAGTTAATGTTGTTACCGCAGGTGTTGTTACTTTGGGTTTATATCCCATAGTTTGTGCCAGTGCAACTACATTTTTTCTTTCTGTTGCATAGGATAACAATGATTCTTTTAACTGTGTATCTTGATAAAATGTTAAAATATCACCAATTGCAGCCGCTTGTTCAACAAATACCATACCAGGCGATGAATCGCTGAAATCTGAATATGTATTGGGGTAATACGTTTTTGTAAAATCAATAAGAGTTTGTTTTAAGGAAGCAAAATCTTTACCAACATAATTTATGTTTTTATTATTACTACCAAAACTTTTATTTATAGGTTTTATCGCCATTGAATTAGTTATTTATACTTATGTTTAATGTTTCTGACAAACTTGGATTAGAAACTAATGAAAATTTCACATCTAAATTTATATTATTTACATCAATATCAGTTTCATCGTAATCAAATATAATTTCATCTATATTTAGATATGGCAACCAATTACTAACGGCATCCAATATTGTATTTTCTATTTGAGTTTCAATTTGTCCTGGTATGATTTGTTCAAATAATAATAACCATACATCGCATCCAAATTCAGGATTCATAACTCTTTCTCCCTTTTTTGTTAGAATTAAATTTTTTAAATTATCTTTAGCTTGACTTAATGTTGTATAATTTACAGGAAAAATACCATTATTATCAGATATACGGTTTATACCTATACCTAATATTTTGTAATTATTCTCTGTTAAGTCGCTTACATTAACCTTACCTAATTCTATTGCCATTTTTTATTAAAATCTTTTAACCAATTCGGTATAATCTCTATTTAATGCTTTTGTTATTACATCTACTTCCGAATTACCAGTAGTAGGTATACTACCATTGTGTAAATCAGTTCCTCTAAAATCCATAGTTTGCCATTCATTTTCAACACCTATTTCTGGATAAAGACCATCTAATACACTCGGTGTTACACCTTCATTTCTATGCGCAGATGTGAATGGTTGTGTCATATTAAGAATCTCATTTATCATTGGGTCTTTTGTAAATTCCCGTTTTGTTCGTTGAGTTGGTACTACGGTTTGCTTTCTAATAGGAGCAGTAGTATTTACTTCCGTCATTTCTTTTAATGATGGTACTTCTTTTTTTCTTTGTGAGTTTAATGTAACTGCGCCAGATTTAATAAGTTTTACAAGTTGTTCTGTTACTTGCTCTTTTACTTGAGTTTTCACTTCATTCTTCACAACTTCTTTAATAAGGCTTAATAAAATGTCTGATTTCATAAAAAATTGTTGTTTTGTTAGTTATAAATATAAAAAGTTAAAATTTAACCCTTATTAGTATTTGTAAGTTTTTGACTAGATATTACCATACTAGCCTCATCTCCAGTTATTATAGATTGTAATGCTGATTGTATTTCTTTTTCTTGTAATTCACCCCCTACTATAAACCCCTTTGTAAGTTGTGTTGCTATATTTGAAATAGTTACTCCTGGTTCACTGACCACTGCGTTAAATACCGTTCCACCTGCAAGTGCTACCATATCTTTAAAATCTAATGATGATAGGGGAGTACCACTAAATGGCTTAACAAAATAACCAACCCATGGTAATACACCAGGAGCAGGTGGAGCCGGTGGTGGATATTGTGATAAGCAGGTGAATATACCACCAACGGTTAATAGATGTAATGATGCGGATAATATAAAATTTAATAAAAATGGTGATACACTACTTACAGGTGGCACAGATATAGGTGTCCATATTCCTGGTGAAAAATTAATACCAAGTGTAGTTGTTATATTTTTAATAGAACCTATGCATGGTACAGATGGTGGTGGGTACTTTGTAGTTTGCGCCCCTAACCAATATGCCTGTATAGCCGGCCCAATATCTCTTAATAAATCACCATTCTTACTTACTTGTGTTTTATTTAATATTATAAGTAAAGTCGCTAACATTGCAGTTGTATTTCCAGTCTGTATAGGGACACCTCCTATTAAAGTTTTACCCCCACGTATTGCTTTATCATATTCTTCGGTTAGTGATTGTGCAAACCAATAATTGGTATTCAATTTAGCAATATCATCTGCTTCTTTTGTAAAATCTAAAACACTACTTTTTACTACGATATCGCCTGCTTTAGATTTTGCAACATTCTCTGCCATCTCTAATGCCATATTTAAATAAAAATCAGACCAACTATTTGATTGACCTTTAAATAATAATTTCGCTTTATTTAAATTAATAGCCATTAGCTTTTACTCAAATAATTTTTAGCAGATAATATTGTCTTTAACTTCAATTTTATAGATTGAAATTGGGCTACATTTTCTGGACCTGTTTTTGAATCCCCGGATGGCGTTAAATATTTTTGTTTAAGTATTGCATCTATTAACTCCCCCATTATTTTTACTAACTCACCACCCAACACCATTTTCTGAACATCCGCACCCGCATCTCCCTCACCTGTATTTTTTCCTAAAAATATTTTACCATTTTCAGAATTTAAAAATATTTGGTTTGCTCCCGTTGATTGGATTGTTACTTTATTATTTGAATGTAAGTAAATTTCCTTTTCAGCATCTACTGAAAAATTACCATCTGTTATTACACCGGTATTACCTTTTCCAAAAATAATAAACTCATATGCCTTTGAAGATATTACAATTCTATCAGAATTTATAAATAGTTGATCTCCACTTAAATTTTTAGAATTTGGAAAATCTTTAAATCCTACTCTTGTTTTTTTTACAGTTTCTACAAATGGAACTTTTACTTTATTGGATGTAAGGTATATCGATGTACCATCTTTATTAATATCTTCATCAACTAACTCACCAATTTTTTTAGAGTCTAATTCTGGATTTTGTTTATTTCTAATAAAAATAGATGGTGATGATGTCTTACCATCCTCTGTTAAATTAAACTCTGAAAAACGTATTGTATTACCAACTCTACCACTTAATATAGTATCCCCTTCTTTTGGATTTAAAAATTTTATTTTTTCTTTTACAACATACCCTTTTTCATCAGATTTGGTTTGGGTTGGTTTTTGATTTGGTGTACCCGTATTTTTTGTTTCTTTGTAATTTTTATTTTTAAAATCAACACCAACTGTTTGAGTGGTTTTTTCTTTTGTAGATTCGGATGTTTTATAATCTTCTCTATAATTGGGATAATGTGTTATTGAATATGGTTGCCAATAATAATCATTACCTATTTCCAATACTAACACCGTTTCGCCAACAATTGGATATGTTATATTATTTTTATCAAATGGAAAAGCGTATCCGTCTAATTTAAAAGCCGATTCTCTACTAAATTCTACTACTCCTAAAAAACGGATATCGTTATCATCAAAATTAGAATTACCATTATATTTTTTAATAAAATCACCGGTTTTATCTAATTTTTTATCAGATTTAAGATATACGCGTGTTACGGATGCTAGAAATGTATCTTTAATCATTTTATAATTTTGTTTTTATTTCGTCAATTTCAATTTGAATATCATTTAGTTTTTCTTTCTGTTCTTCTTCAACTTTACTAATTGTATCTTCTAATTCTCCTAATAATTGTGCTTTTTCATTATCACTTAACCACCCATCCTCACCTATTCCTTTAGCTTCGGCAGTTGCCAATCGTTGCGCGATTGTTGCCAATTTAATTAAATGGTCATCGTTTTTAATAGATGAATCGATTAAATCTCTAATTATTGGTGCAATTACGGTTGCTTCTCCAACATTTTTAATTAACTTACGAAGAGATTCAATCATATCTGAAATGTTCTTCTTTTTGTTTTGTTGGTTTTCGTATATATCTTTAAATAATGATGATAAATTTTTACCATCAAATAATTGAAACTCTGTTGCCATATTATATCTTTATAATAATTATTTGGTTATTAAATTTTACTTATTAAATAGTTTCCCATAACTAAATAATCCATATCGGAGTTCATAAACGTCCATATCGCATCTTTTGGTGTGTTTGCCATTGTTTTACCTCGTAAATTAAATGATGTATTTAATAATATAGGAGTGCCACTGACCGTTTCAAACTCCTTTAATAAATCGTAATAGAGTGGGTTTTGCTCTCTTCTAACGGTATGTATTCTTGCAGAACCATCTATGTGGGTTACTGATGGAATACGCTTGTAATCGGTTACTTTAACCACCTGATTCATATAGGGAACTTCCTCCTCTGAATTAAAATATTTATTAAAATCTTCAATTGTTACCGATGGTGCAAACGGTCTAAACATTTCTCTTTTTTTAACAACCTTATTAATCCTATCTCTTATATCCTCTAAATGTGGATTTCCTAATATAGAACGATTTCCCAATGCCCTTGCACCAAATTCAGTTTTACCCTGAAACCAACCTATAATATTTCCTTTGTGTATAAGATTAGCAGTTAATTTTAACAGTTTTGATGTAGTATCGTGCTCTTTTATCAATATACCATCAATATCCGTAATTGCTTCCAATATTTCTTTATTACTATATTCTGGACCGATATATGGCATTTGGTTATCACCGCCATCTACTTTTGGATTATTTAATGTTTGATGCCAGTGATATAAACATGCACCTATTGATGAACCTGCATCAGATGGGGCATACGGTATCCATACGGAATTGATAGATGCGTGTTTTTTTATTTTACCATTCGCAGTACCATTGTACGCGCATCCTCCTCCTAATACCAAATTCTTATCATCTACATTGGATGATAATCTGTTTAATATAAAATAGAATTTTTTTTCATACCATTTTTGCAAAGATGCTGCCAAATTCATATGGCATTGTTCAATC
>Ga0208966_1000087_pt1 | contig 28246 bp, 12 predicted proteins | sample GreLakmeHU45MSRF_FD_187701 | JGI IMG/M metagenome (GOLD analysis project Ga0208966, IMG submission 187701) | Freshwater lentic microbial communities from great Laurentian Lakes, MI, USA - Great Lakes metaG HU45MSRF (SPAdes) | ecosystem: Environmental > Aquatic > Freshwater > Lake | place: Great...
TTACGAGCAGCGAGATCAGGCAGTAAATCAGATCATAGCTGAATTCAACAGCATAGAACTGAATTATCTGATGGAAACCATCAACTGTATTGACACCGGAACAGATTCAGTAACCAATGCAGAGTTCATATCTGAGTTTATATTGAACTGTGACAAACGCATCTACAGTCAGGTCAAGCAGCATGTGGAACAGCTGAAAATTGCCACCCGATGCAGTAACTTGCCCCTGACGTGTGATCAGTGCAGTCATCAATTTAGCACCGAACTCAGCTTGGATTACGCAAGTTTTTTCGAATAAAGCTGCTTCGCGCTAGTTCTGATGTTGAAGTTCAGCAGATGCTGGAGGGCATGGAGAAACAAATATCCAGTCTGAAGGAGGATTTGCTAAAAAGCATCTGGTACATGCGTGGGGCAGTGAGTTATCCGGATATCCTGCAGATGAATAATCGTGAACGAGACATCATCGGTAAGATCATCAAGGAAAATTTAGAAACTACTCGTCGCACCGGATTGCCGTTCTATTAGAAAAAGGGTAAACCATATAAATAAACATGATAGGAAAAAATTATGTTTACAGACTTGCTAGATAAGATCTGAGTTCATGCCTTTCATAAACTAAGTTAGAGCACAGGGTTGCCATTTTTTTAGACCAGTGCCTGCAAATTGCATGGTCCTGAGTTTATCAGGGATCAAGGTGTGGTAACTTATTATGTTACGATGAGTTATTGGAAGATGTGCTAACGCACATCTGTTATTTCGCTTGCTTCGCAAGCTCATAACATTTTTTTCTTTTACCCAGGATCAGTGTGAGGAGATTTATTGAGGCTTATTGAAGCTACCAGGGCTGCTACACCCTCTTCGTAGATCCTGCCATACTTCGCCCGGTAAAGGGCGAAGCAATGGTAACTCTTCGTGAGTCGCTTACCAGTCAATACGAAGCATATGCAGAGGCGGTTGGCCGGTACCCCCAGCTTCTTCTTCGGTCTCAGAACCAACTGCGAGGAAGAAATGCGTAACACTGACGCACCTGGTCCTGCTCTCTGACTGGAGAGCGGCTGGGAAAGACACCAACGGGATGTCGCACAACGGTATTGACTGCGTTGTGCAACTTATCGGTGGTTGTATCTTTTTCACAGAGCCACCTTCATTTAACTTATAAAAGTCTTGATTTGTAACACGCAAGCTCTGACGGCTGTGTTTCAAGCAATCTCAATGCGAGTCGAGCAGCCTCGACCAAACAGCGTTACTATGATGAGGATTAGTTGTTAGGAGATGGTCTCGAGAGTTCTCTGATCACGTCCTGATTGAGTTCCATGAATGTTTTTAGATCTGAAAAAAACCAAGTTCCGTGACGCTGTGATTTATAATGGGTTCCATGAGGGGGTAATTTGAGAGTTTGCTGTGCCCTGGTGGCTATATATGTACCTTGACGAGTGAATTTCATAAACAACACTGTGAAGTCGCCAGGGTCAGCCACCTCCATGGACTGTTCGATCCAGCTGTCCAATTGTTTATTAGTTGTTCCTGACAGTATTTGATGAAATGAAAAGTCTCGATAGCTCTTGCACTCGATATTTAGTCGCTCAAAGCCAGTGCCAGGTATAATGTCACCCTTGAACGAGCGAACCTGGCCTTCGCTTAGAATTTGTTTGCGATGCGAATTGGTTCCACCAATATATGCGCCACTGCCAGGCGACCGCATGAAATTGGTTCCATACGTTTCTGACAGCATCAGAGCGATTTCTCGCTCCCAGGAGTTACCTTTGGCTCGTTGTGGACTGGGCATCAAACATAGTTATGTCTGCTCCTGCAGGTATTGAGTAAAACCATTTTCTTTCACCACTTTGAGCACATTGTTGACTCGACTGGCCAGTTCGTCCTTGTGACTGATCAGCCACACACTACGCTGACGGTCTCGAGCCATGTGTTTCAGGATGCTCATGGCGTTTTCCACACCCGAACTGTCCATTCCGTTATCGATCATCTCGTCAATAAACATCAGATTCACTGGGTGATACAAGCTCTCCCAGACATCTCTGAAACTCCAGCTCAGACTCAATATCAGACGATTGCGCTCTCCCCGGGACAAATTGTCAAAATCTAATTCACGCCCCAGTTCCTCAATTTGCACACTCAGGTCGCTCTGAAAAGTCACACGATGAGGCAATCCCATCTTGTACAAATAGTAGCTGAGCCGCTGATTCAGATAGGACAGATTTTGATCAATGATCTTTTTTCTGACAAAGCTGTCTTTGTTGGTGAGTAACTTGAGCAAGAACTCCTGGTGTTCCTGTACTCGCTTCAGAGTATTCATGGTGTCGTAACAGATTTCCTCCAGAGCCTGTGTGCTCATCTCGATTATCTGTTCCTGATAGGGGTCAGTTTCTGATTGCTTGGACATCAGCTGACTCTGCAGGGCCTGCAGATTGATACGATGTTCAGTGGCTGTTTCGCGATCAGGATAAAAAGTTTCAGATGGCTCAGACACCACCGTCTGATGGACCAGCCCCAGATCCAGCTGATGGATTTCTGATTCCAGCTGCTGAACAGTTTGCTGACTTTCAGCAATAGCAGCAGTTTTGTCAGCAGTGGCCTGTGCTAGATTTTTTACTGGCTGCCCACAGGTGTAGCACTGATTGTTTTGCAAACTCAGCAGTTCCCGCTCCAGCCGATCAAACAACAGGATTTCCTTCTGCAGAACAGACACTTTCTGTGCCAGAGTTTGCGATATCTGATGGTGGGTTTGCTGATAGGCTCTGAACTCACGCCATTGTTCATGCAACACAATTTCCTGCTCAATATCAATCTGATTCAGCTGATCAATCACCAGTTGCATCTGTGCAACATCCTCATGATGTTTTTCCTGCCACATGCGCTGACGCCGTTGGCAATTCAGAATCTGTTCCTGAATTCTGGAATTGGCACTGGTTGCTGCTCGGATACGATGTTCTTCCTGAGAGGCCAGATCCCGAGTGATTCGCATCTGTTCTCGCAGACGATCGGCCTTCTCACTCAGCAGTGTGATACCCAATAACTGTTCGATGATCATGCGCTGATCATTGGCTTTCAGACTCAGGAACGGCTCGGTATAGGTGTTCAGTGCCACCAGATGACGGAACATGTCGTGAGTCATGCCCAGTAGTTCGTCAATGGCGTGCTGAGTTTCTCGACTGTCGCCCTGTGCCTCGTCATTGGCAGCCAGCTCTTCACTGTCGATAAAGAACTTGAAGATGTTGGGCTTGCGGCCACGCTCCACCCGATAGTGCTTGCTGTTGACTTCGAAATCCACAGTGACCAGCAGACCTTTGCCATTGGTTTTGTTGATGAGATTTTCTTTGCGTATATTGGTCAGGGCTTGGCCATACAGCGCATAACTCAGGGCGTTGAGTATTGCAGTTTTTCCCACGCCATTTCTGGATCCTGAGTCGTCACCACCCAGATCTATATTTTCACCCAATACCAATGTTAAATCTTGTGTGTCAAATTTAACTGACTGAGTGGCGTTTCCCACTGATAAAAAATTTTTAGCCGTGACTGATTTTATTTTGAACATGGTTATAGGTTCCGGTATATATCCAGCAACATGTTGTTATCGTAACTGTCACTGCTGATGTTTATGATCTGTGAGTTCACGATCTGATCCACACTTTCAAACTCCACGTTGATGTTGGCATTATCGTCAGTGAGTGCATCCTGCTTACGAGATATCAGACTGAGTTCTCGCAAACGGTAAGTTTCCACAAAATTTTCCTTGATGAACGTGGCTTCCTCATAGCTGATATCCACATCCAGATTCAGCCTGACATAGCTGTTGGGCATCAGATGTTTTTGGGGTTCAGCAATGATTTCGCTGATGTTGAACACCCGATAACGTGGAGTATCAGGCCACTGATGGAACTCAGGTTCAGCACCCCAATTCAGTATCATACAGCCACGCTGGTCATCGCCAGCATCGCTGAAGTTATGAGGGAAACAATTGCCCATGTACCAGATGTTTTCCTGCTGCTGACGCTTGTGAAAATGTCCTGAAAAAACCTGTTCCACACCCTGCAGATATTCTGTTTTGACATCACCAACATCAGGCATTCTGACCATGCTGTTCATCAGAAAGTTGGGCAACTCAAAGTGCCCAAACATGTATTGTCCCTGGCATTGACTGAGTTTTTGATACTCGTCGCCCACCAGCCAGGGCACAAATACACAGTCACCCTGGTTGTAAAAATCATTGATGATTTCCACATTGGGGATATTGCGAGCCCAGCTCACACTGTGAACAGATCTGGAATCTCTAAAATAACAATCATGATTGCCTGGTATCAAAATGGTTTGTTTAAATGCATTACCCAGCAACTCCAGACCCTGCTGTGCATAATTTAGAGTTTTGATATTGATATTATTTCGATTATTGAAATAATCACCCAGAAACAAGCAACTGTCACATTGGTGTTGTTGACCCAGTTCCACTGCCCACTTGGTAAAATTCAAACAGTCATCGTTGTGTTGATCACTGTTTGATTTCAACCCATAGTGAATATCAGTGAAAATCATGGCTCTCTTGAATAGATTTTTCATTTATTGACTTATACGAACTCACTATATTATAACTGATATCTGAACAAATGTAAATCAGAATGGCCAGAAACCTGTGTGGAAAGTCGCTGAGATCAGTAGGCTGCCAGGAATAGTTATAATCCGGGTATCACTGTTGTCCTGGCTGTTTACCCTTGGGCGCCGGACAGGATTGCGTCCACGCACAATATACCACCAGTATGGGTATGAGCAGAGGCCATGCCCATAGCATCAGCAATAAACCGCACAATGATACCACCACCAGATTCTGCATAACAACTCCTTGGCTGGCCAGCTCAGTCAGGATAAAACCCCTGGGGTCCGGGCTCTGCCAGCCCAGTCCCTCCCAGCTGGGTATTTACCCTCCACAGGACCACCTGCTAGCAGAATCAGTCAGATTATATCAGCGGTTATCTGGGTGTCCTGGACCTGGAGCCCTGCAGCCATAAAAACATCTGCAACACTGTGGCTCAGCTGTTGGACTGGAACTCCGGTGGTGAAAACAAAAACCAGTGCTATCCTGATCAAAATACCATACTGAACATAACAGGATCCTGGTTAGATGTCCCGACTGCTGGCCCATTTCATCTGACGACTGAAGCTGGGAGTTAGTCCATGCTTTTCCAGAATGTCATCACGCAGGTCCTGGTTGCGTTTCTCTATGTTTAGTATCCGGGTAAAACTGTTGGTTAACGTGGCAGTGAAGTAACTGAATGGATTGGCACTCTTGCTTTCATCAAACTGCAACCCAATCTGACTCAGCTGAACCAGTGCAGCTCCACGCATCTCTTCATTGTAGGTATAACCACGCCAGTTGCTGCGAGTAGCATAGCGTTCGCACAACTTCAGAAACATCAGCGCCAGGTTCTCAGTCATCCTGCCATGGCTCTTGCTGAATTCCCCAGTGTCCAGCTGGCCACACCAGTGACTCTTGCCCACGCACCAGGGTTTTTCGTCGGCATCCATCCGATAGTGATGGAATGAAGGAAAATTTACTCTGATATGAGAGGGATTTGGTGCAGTCATAATCAGTTTTTCAGCATCCTCGTCCAGTTCATCCTGCTCGGTTTCAATCTCGATGTCTTCAATCAGTTTCTTGGCCCGGCTTTTGCTACTGGGTTTGGCAGGTTTGGGGGGAGCCAGGGGAATATGCGCCCAGGTCATAACCCTGAACACCAGATCAGTGATGGGGATGTTCAGTGGATCAGTTTCCTGTCCGGTTTCTTTTCTGATGCGGTCAGCACGAATGGTTTGTGCAGCCAGGATATTTTGGGTAATATTGTGGACATCGTGCAAGATAATGTCATATTGATGGTCCTGCACTGGATCTCTAAAGCTGCAAAAGCTGTTTTTGCTCTGATGAATTTCTCTGAGCATGTCTCGGTTATTTAGGTAGTTGATTTTAGCCATGAGATATATACATATATTTTAGCATAGATAAATAACTAAGTAAAGGATTTTTAACATGGCTGAACCACAAAACACGTCCAACACTCCGCCGGCAACAGACTCACAGTCTACAACATCCAGACCAACTGTATATACTCATAAAATTCGTATATCACTCCCTCCACTAGCTGGTAAGATATTTTATAATGATGAAACCAATGTGTTATTGGCGCCTCTGAGACTCACACAGGGATTTCTGTTTCCCATTCAGCCTGCAGTTTCTGTGGGATACGATGCCAAATACCAGGAACTAGCACCCACTCATAGTAATTTTCCCTACCAGATGTATCAGAGCAGCAGCATTAAACCTATATCGCTCACTGGTGATTTTGTGATCAGAAATCAGTATGATGCACAGTATGTGAACGCTGGCATCCATTTTTTGAAGTCACTGACCAGAATGTTCAATTATCGCGATGGTGAATATGCCGGAGCACCACCACATGTGGTCAGGCTGCACGGCATGGGATTCACCGCATTTGACAGCCTGCCCTGCGTGCTCACAGATGTTACTATAAATTACCCAGAGTCAGTGGATCATATTACTTTTCAGATCAACAGAAAAAGTGATTATTTCAAATACGAAACAGCCAGAATCCCAGTATTTTTGACCATAAGTGTTTCACTAACGCCAGTGTTTAGTCGTGATTTTATCACTAATAAATACACCACTACTGGATTCAGTACTGGACAAGTGCGTTTGCTGGGTCCTGGTCCTGGTCCTAGTCCTGGTCCTTTTGTCTCTACCACCACCGGCGCCTTTCGCGCCGGCCTCATTCCCATCACTGGAATCAAAGTCGAGGCCGCCAATGCCGCCGCTACCACTAAGGACAAGAGCGCCAAACCCAGTTTGATAAATTCAGCAATTTCCCGAGTGGGGAATTTAGTCAAAAAAATTCCTGGTAAGTTGCCTTTGGTAGGAACCCTGATACCCAGTAGGTTGAGCTCAGTCACACAGGCTGCTGTGGGCAAACTGGTGTCACTGGCAGGGCAACAATCTGGCGTGGCTAAGAAACTCACCAGTGGGCTGACTGTGGTGGGAAAGTATATAAAATAAGGCGGTGATCCGTGAAATATTCCAAAACAAGTCCCTATTATCAGACACCAAATTCAGCCAACGGCAAGTACCTGGATCAGCATGTGACCAGAAATATCCCAGCATCTGCTAATGATATGGTTTACGAGATAGCATCAAAATATGACAGGCGACCAGATCTGCTGGCCCATGACATCTATGGCAACAGCTTTCTGTGGTGGGTATTTGCTGACCGAAATCCCAACACACTGCTGGATCCTGTGGGGGATTTCCGCGCAGGGGTAACTATCAGTGTACCAGACAAAAGCAGATTGATTTCTGCTTTGGGACTGTAGGTAAAATATGGCCAATGAAACATTAGACCAAGTCAAAGCACTAGCTCAACCCACTGCTGCTCAGGCAACCCTATCAAATCCGCAGAATCCACAAGCCCTGCCTGCCGCTGCTGGTGCCCAAACGCCAGCAGCGGTTGCCGCTGCTGGCGCCAAGTCAGTATCTGAGGATCAATCAGCACCTTCAGCCTCATCAGTGGCCACCTCCAGCAGTGCCAATCAGCAGTCTGCAGGTTCAACTGCTGTTAGCAAAGTCAGACCCAATGCACTGAGTAATCTGGCCAGCTACAATTATATCATTGAACTGCAAGCCACTGACATGCAGGGTTTGGTCAATTTACAGCAAACAGAAGAATACCAGGCTGCAGACTGGGTCACACTGATTAGTTCATCAGGCGGTGTTGGTGGTGCAGGAATATTGAGAAACAATGATGGGTCTGATCCCAGACAATGGTTCAAAAAAGAATACTATCTGGATGATTTGGAATTTATCAGCATTGTGGGAGTCAACAGCAATGCCAGAGCCAGTGCTGACACTGAAGTGATTTTTAACATAACAGAACCCTATGGCATCAACTTTGTACAGGAACTCTGGGAATTCAATACCGAATCATTAAAACAGCCAAACTGGACTGAAACCTGCTATCTGATCAGAATTACTTTCAAAGGTTATACTGATCAGGGTCGACTGGAACAGCTGAATATTGTGAAATATCTACCTTTGAAAATTTGCAGTATCGACATCAAACTAACAAGTGCAGGCAGTGTGTACAGTCTAAAAGCAGTGCCATTCAACAGTCAGGGTAATGACAAACGATACGGTGTTTTACAAAAAGGCATTCAGTGTGAAGGAAAAACCCTGTATGATATCATACTGGGCATCGATGGTGCCATAGATCTTTCGAAGCAAGATAATAGAGTATCGCTGAATCCTTTGACTCTGATTGAAAAACCTGCCAACTTGAAGTATGCTCTGAACAGGGAGTCCCAGGTGGAAGCCCAGGGTAGCAAAACCGCTAACTCTGTGCCAGCCTATCCCACTGAGTATGATTTTGATTTTATCAACGACCTGGGCTTGGCTATAAGTAAAGCACTGGTAAGTAAGTCTGATGAAATCAATCCCAAAGACACCAGCATGAATTTGCCCACAGATACCCAGGAAGCTCAGGTGCTGAAAAATCTCAACAGCTACCAGTTGTTGGGGCAGCGCAACAGTTCAGATATCAAGATCAATATAGACAATCAGAAAGTAAATTTCAACGCTGGCCAGATTGTGGAAATTTTGACTCAATTGATAGTCAACAGCACCTATATTACCAACCAGGTCAAAGAGTTCAGAGAAAATTACCAAGCGGCTCTGGCAGAAACCAATGCTGAAGCCAGAAAAGCCAAGCTCAGTCTGCTGAAAAAGCCTTTCAACTGGTTTCGTGTTGTGCCCAAGATCTATAACACTGGCAAATACGACCAGTCTGGTAACCTGGATCAAAAAAGAGTAGTCTTTTTGATCACTGGATATGAAATTCAAAATCCCAAAGGCGTAGGGGGTCAACAGGTACCATCTGTTAAAACAGTTGATATTGACAAAGAAGTAGTCAAAGAATACTTCTATTTCTTCACTGGCAACAATACCGAAATAATCAATCTGGATATCCAGCTGAATACCAGTTATTTCAACTACAGGCCCAGAAATGCCAACATTTATTCACAAGCCACGGGCGTCAAACCCCAGGCACCCGATCAGGCAGCTGCAGGCACCAACATAAACACCAACGTGACCCAAGTGGTCAAAGACCCGCTCAATGCTGCTATTACCACCGTGGCTGCTCCCAAAAATGAAAGGCCCAGTATTGGTATGGGAACCACCACTGCGGATCGCAACATAGCTGGACAGGTAACCAGTGCTTTGTATAGTAATGTTGATCAGTTGAGTGTCAACATGGAGATACTGGGAGATCCTGATCTAATCAAACAGGATGGAGTTTTTAAAACTGCTGTGGATGATGGGGATGAAGTTCCAGTTTCTTTTGATAATCGTGAAAGATATGTCAGAGTGTTTTTCGCCAACCCTCGTGATATTGATGATCAAACTGGCACCATAGACCGTGTGGGTGCTCAGGACCAGAATGCAGTATTCAATGGATTATACAAAATTTTGGAAATACGCAGTAATTTCAAACAGGGCAAGTTTACTCAACAACTGGGATTGTTGAGGTCAGTGAGCGATCCTGCGGATCAACCAGCAGAAATAGCCAAAGTACAGGATGCAGCAGCTCAGAGTGGACTTTTTAATCCGCCGTTGCTACCCAGTATTTACGATCTACCCGATATCAAAAATATCAAGCCTGTGGTGGGTGTGGGAAACCTATTTGGTAACTTCCCGCCACCACCACTCAGATAGACTAAACGACGAGGTAAAAACATGCCCAAAGCAGCACCCAGCCTGAGAGCAGGCAAACAACCCGAATGGTCACAAAATAGCACTGGTCTGGTGCAAAATCCTGGTCCCTATATCGGTATTGTGAAATGGAATGGTGACCCCACTCGCAGTGGTCGATTGCAGGTTTTTATTCCTGCACTGGGAGCCAGTGATCCTGATGATACTGCACACTGGTACACAGTGAGTTATGCTAGCCCATTCAGAGGTAAAACTCAGGGCAAAGTGGAATCTTTTGGTGAGTATATACAACAACAAGTGAACGTGGATGCAGGCCCTGAAGAGGAAAATAGCTTTCAGAGTTACGGCATGTGGTTTGTACCCCCGGACCTGGGGGTCAGAGTTCTGTGTTTGTTTCTGGACGGCGACCCAGCCCAGGGTTACTGGTTTGCCTGCATAAATGACGGCTTTGACAGTCACATGACCCCGGGTATAGGCAGCGCCAACAGTGGAGTTTATGTTTGGGATCCTGATGAACTTCGCACACATCAGCGACTCAGGGACTATATTGAGCTGGCTTCCAGGGAAATCCCCAGCAGGTTGCCGGTGAGTGAACCCATATTTTCCGCACAGACAGATCAGGATGGTAAATCCAAACTGGATATAGACGCAGTAAAAAAGTTTCCACACGTCTATCAGAGCATGGTGCTGGGCAAGCAGGGTCTGGCTTTTGATTTTGTTCGGGGCAGTGTAAGCAGCAGCAGCGTGCGTGAAAGCCCCAGTCAGGTGTTTGGTATCAGCACTCCGGGCCGCTTGTGGAACATGAGCGATGAAAAGAAGAGTCGGGAGTTTTTATCTGGTGGCGCCGCAGATGATCTTCTGAAAAATTTCCGCGCTGGTGGACACCAATTTGTCATGGATGATGGAACCACAGAGGGTCTGGATCAGTTTATCAGAATCAGAACCAGCAAAGGCAACCAGATTCTGCTGGATGACACCAATGAGCAGATCTACATAGTCAATGCTGGTGGTACAGCCTGGATTGAAATGACACCCAGTGGCAGAATTGACATCTACACCGATAATGACTTCAGTGTCAGAAGCAAAGGCGACATCAATTTTCACACCGAAAAGGATTTCAATCTGCACGCCAGAGGTAAAATACAGGTGCGCAGTGAACAGACCACTACCCTGGAGAGTGTGGGTGATCTGGTGATCAGATCCGAATCAGCCAGCACTTTGTACAGCAAAGGCAAACAGGATCTGGGCACCGGTTCAGCTCAGAATCTGTACAGTTCAGCAGGCACCAGTGTCAGAACAGCCGGGGATTTGATACTGAAGGGCAGCATGATCTATCTGAACACCAAGGCTGGAAATGTGGTATCTGAACCTCCGGCCATCAAGCAGAAAAAGCATCCCAAAACTCAGCCTGAGCCTGGTAAGAAAACCTGGTGGATTCGAGATGATTTTGAAAGCATCGTGGCCCGAGCGCCTGACCACGAGCCCTGGAAAAATCACGAGAAGTTCACAGTGAAATCCGTGACACCACCACCCAGTGGTGAAAGTAAAAAGATTACAAGGACCAACAAATGAGCAGCTTTGTGATAAATATCCCCAAACCTGCTGCCAGTCTGCTGATCACCGAAACAGACATTCTGATACAAGCCTGGCCAGTGTCGGCGATCAGTGATTTCACAGCCGGGCAGACCAGAGCAGTGTTGGCGCAGGCCAGTCGAATTTTCGCCCCGAATAATCTGTACACCAGCCAGGACAGTCAGGGCAGAGTGGGTAAATATCAGTTTAGTTCTCAGGTGCTGGAGGCACTGGGTTATCTGAAAACTGGATCAGTGACCCTGGTAAAAAATCAGCCTGGGGCCAATGCTCTGGCCATCAATACTGGTAGTAATTGGGCTGGGCTGTATCAGATCAACAGTATAACTGATTGGTTCAACAGTCCTGGGATTCAGGAGCGAGCAGCAGTGGATCTGTATCAGCACAATCTAAAAAAACTCAACGCAGTGAGCTCATTGATAGCCAGCCTGGATCTCAACGTCAGATCTGGTTTATTGTTGGTGGCACACATCGCTGGCGTGACAGAAGCTCTGCGGTTGCTGAATTATAATCTGGGCAAAATCAGCACAGCAGATGTGATACTGAGCAATCTGAATCAGTATTTTTACGCCGGTTCCAGCGCCTATGACTTTGGAACTCAGGTGGAAAAAGCCTAAATACCAGAAGGAACCAACACATGGCATTTTATCGGGGTTTTAGCACAGTCAATGAACTCAGTCAGAAAAAATTCGTACTCACTGATTATGAATTGGTAAAGCAGGATCTGCTGAACAGTTTCAACACTCGCAAAGGCAGCCGCGTGATGCAGCCTCAGCAGGGTTGTATTGTGTGGGAATTGATATACGAACCTCTGACAGAGGATGTGAAACAGGCCATGCTGGAAAATCTGATCTTTATCATAGGACAGGATCCCAGATTACAGTTGGTGGATATCACACTGATTGATCAGGCCGATACCAACAGCATCACTGTGGAATTGGCTGTGAACACAGTGGCTGGCGATCAGACTGAGGTGATGCGGGTGTTGTTTGACGAGGGTGGCACTGCTTCTGAATTGGCATAAACTGGGGTAATAAACTGCTCAGATTATCAGTAACCATAAATAATAGAACAGGAAGCAACATGAGTCAGCAGCAACGTAAACAAAATCTGTTTGGTATTCAGGATTGGCAGAACATATACCAGACATTCAGAGATGCAGATTTCAAGAGTTATGATTACGAGACTCTCAGAAAGAGCATGATTGACTATCTGAGAATCTACCATCCTGAAAACTTCAATGATTACATCAACAGCAGTGAATATGTTGCACTGATTGACCTGATTGCATTCATGGGCCAGAGCATGAGCTTCAGAATGGACCTGAATGCTCGCGAAAATTTCCTGGAAACTGCCCGTCGCCGCGAAAATGTGCTCAGACTAGCCAAACTGGTCAACTATGAAGCCAAGAGAAACTTGGCCAGCCAGGGTTATTTAAAAATCGAAGCCGTCAGAACCAATGAAATGGTCAAAGACACCCAGGGCAACGATCTCAGCAACCTGGCCATACGCTGGAATGACATCAACAACCCCAATTGGCGTGATCAGTGGAACAGCATCGTCAATGCTGCACTAACCACCAGTCAGAGAGTGGGACGACCTGGCAACACCACCCTCATTGACGGTATCACCACCAGTGAATACACCATTGACGTGCCGGTTGATGCAGGAATTCCTTTTATTTTCACCAGCGTGGTGGACAATATTTCCATGAATTTTGAAGCAGTGAACTCCACTGTGAGCGATGGCAACAGTATTTCTGAATATGGCGGCAATGTCACCACCCTGTTCAATCTGTTGTATCGTGATGATCAGCGCGGCTTTGCCAGCAACAACACTGGTTACTTTCTGTATTTCAAACAGGGCACACTGTTGAGTGAATCATTCACTGTTTTGGAAAGCATACCCAATCGGCAATTCACTCTGCAAACCACTGGTGTCAACAACACTGACACCTGGTTGTACCAGCAGAACGCCGATGGCACACTCACTGAGTGGAGCCGAGTGGACAGTGTGAACGGTTATAACACCAGCTACAATAACTATGAATCAACCAACAAGAAAATTTTCAGTGTGACCAGCCTGGCAGACGATGGTGCCACTCTGGTGTTTGGTGATGGTGTGTTTAGCGAAATACCAGTGGGCGATTTTGTGTGTTTTTATCGGATCAGCAACGGTCTCAACTATCGGATCAGTCCGGGAGAGATGACCAATGTCACCATAAACATTCCCTACGTCAGCAAGAACGGCCGCACACAGGCTCTGACAGTCACAGCCAATCTGAAATACACCGTGGGCAACAGTGCTGCTCGTGAAAACATCAACGATATCAAGATTCGGGCTCCACAAAACTACTACACTCAGAATCGCATGGTGAATGGGCAGGACTACAACAGTTTTCCATTCACCAAGTACAGCAACATACTGAAAATCAAATCAGTGAATCGCACCAGCAGTGGTGTTAGTCGTTATCTGGATGTGATTGACAACACTGGACGTTACAGCAGCACCAACATTGTGTGTGATGACGGATACATCTACAAAGACAACTCCACGCTGACCAGTCAGTTTACGTTTGCTAATCGTGATGACATTGCTGAAAGCATCAACACCATAGTGTTGCCTGCGGTGCAGAGTTTCAGTTTGCTGAACTTTTTTTATGGTCCGGATTCCGCCGGTTCCAACAAAAATTATGCCCTGGTCAATGAGGCGTCTGAACTGATATCAGCAGGTTATGTCGCTGGATCCTATATAGGCTGGAACCTGGTGTTGGCAGACAACGACATCAGCAGCGGATACATCAACCGATATTCCACCACCACTGAGTTATCCACCACCACTGCTTCCTACTTCAAAGATAAATTTCGAGTGGGAGCAGTGCTGAAATTTCAGCCACCCAGTGGCAAAGTGTTTGATTATGATAATCGCCTGGTACCCACTAGTGGAGGGGCAGGCCTGAATCAGAAAACCGAAATCTATGCCACAGTGAAAAGTATCAGTCAGTTTGGACGTGGCACCAGATCTGGTTCAGGATCAGGAAGTGGTGTGGATACCGACGGAGTGGGTGCAATTGTGCTGAGTGAAAAAGTTCCCACTGGTGCCAAATTGACTTATATTTTGCCCACCTTTACTCCCAATCTGCCCAGCAACATTCAGACCAGCTTGGTGAATGCTCTGGTAGCTCAACAAAATGTGGGGCTGGGATATCGTGCAGGCAGCACACTTACTGACAGTGTGGGCGAGTGGTTCATAATTGAAAACCCCGACACCGACATCAGCGCCAATTTTAGTGAACCTTTGACCACCACGGCCAACAACACTGCTGGCTGGTTGCTGGCTTTTGTCAACTCCAGTAACACATATTCGGTGTATCAGAGAAGTATAAAATATTACTATGGCAGTCAGAGACAGACCAGATTTTTTTATGATCCACAGGTGAAAGTGTATGATCCAGCCAGCGGAAAACTGCTGAAGGATCGCATTGATGTACTCAAAGTCAACCACAAACCCATCAGCAACCTGGTGGAAGCATACAGCAATGACATCACCATGGGCATTGCAGGCATAGTGATTGAGGGTGACGGATTTGTGGATGACACCAAAATTCAAGTGACATTTGCAGACAAAGACAGCGACGGCTCACCAGACCAGCCCTATTTTTATGACGATATTGTGGGCAGCGTGGGTGGTGCTGGAGCTGAAAACAGTTATGTGTTTTTCATCAACGACCAGGAAGTCAGCGGCAGCAGCATCAGGGTGCTGGACAAAGGCACTGTGAAGGTGGCTGAGAACGATGCAGCCATTGACAGCAACATCTATGAATACTCCAACAATGACATTGTGTTTGCACGCAGCACCCAATCTTTTTATCGCATCACACGCAATGTGGACAGTGTGAGCCGGAGTGCAGTGGCCAACTACAGTTTCAGATACGGTCGTTACGGTTTGAAATTTCAGTATCGGCACAATGCACCCAGCGATCGCAGAATCGATCCCAGCCCCAGCAACATCATTGATGTGTACATTCTGGAAAAGAACTACGCCGATGACTACACCAAGTATATCAGAGACAACACAGGCACTGTGCCTGAGCTGGTGGAGCCCACCACTGAGAGTTTGCGTAATGATTTCGCAGATCTGGAGCAGTATCGGATGATCAGTGATCTGATGATTTTCAATCCGGTAAAATTCAAACCCCTGTTTGGCACCAAAGCAGACCCCAATCTCAGATCTAAATTTGTGGTGGTAAAAAATACCAACGTGGTGGTAAGTGATAGTGAAGTAAAAAGTCAGGTGATCAGCAAGGTCAATGATTACTTCAGTCTGGATAATTGGGACTTTGGTGAAACTTTTTACTTCAGTGAATTAGCTGCGTACTTGCACAATCAGTTAAGTACCATTATCAGCACGGTGCATCTGGTGCCCACCAGCACTGATCAGACCTATGGCGATCTTCAGCAGATTCGATGTTTGCCTTTTGAAATACTGACCAGTGCAGCCACAGTGATGGATGTTGATGTAGTAACCAATCTAACCACAGTCAAACTCAGAGCAGGAAATTAACATGGCCATTAACCGTACGATAGACTTCCTTCCCGAATATTTCAGAACCATCGCCAACCAGAGATTTCTGGGAAGCACACTGGATCGCATTGTGAGCGACCCAGCCATGAGAAAATTTGATGGATATGTGGGACGCCGGTACGCCAATGGCAAAATACTGGAAGGAAACTATGTAACTGAACCCAGTGGACTCAGAGAAAAATTTCAACTGGAACCCGAATTTGTGTTCAGTGAAAATGGAGTCAATACTCGCAGTGCTGGATTTATTGATCTGCTCAACAGTGTGGCTGTTCGGGGCGGCAGAGTGGACCAGTGGAACCGACTGCTCACTGGCGATAGCTACAGCTTCAAGAGTTTTGTGGATCTGGACAAACTCACCAATTATTATAATTATGTCTGGATTCCTGCGCCACGGCTGAGCAGCAATGGAACCACTGACGTGCTGGTGGATGAAAACCCCTGGTTCAGAGTTCCCATAGAAGTCAGCAACAGTGATATTCCCAGCACTGGATCTTTCAATGTGCGCAGAACTCTTGAAGGATTTGAAGTGGCTGGATTTGCTGGCACCAACCCTGCTGTGCCGCTCAGACGCAGCACAGCAGAAACCACCTGCACTTATACATTCAATGTATCTGCTGAAACTGATCAACGCAGCCTCAGAGCTCCCAAAACAGTAACCCAGGCCAACCCCAATGCCAGCGTGACTGCCAGTGACACACAGGCCAAATTTACCACCACCTCTGGACGTTTTCAAAACGGTGCTGGTCTCAGCACACAGAGCAGTGATGACTTCAATTTCAAATGGTTGCCGTTCACTGTGGAAGCCTGGGTTTATGTCAGCTCTGTGGGTGATGCACAGGATCATGTGATTGCGGCACAGTGGGACGACACTGACGTCAGCAACTGTAGTTGGGCCCTGTTCAGAACCAATAATGGTGCAGACAACACTGTGAAATTCAACTGGATCGACCTGGACACTGGCTCCATAAACAGCATTCTGTACGCAGATCCAGGTGGTATGAGTGTGAATCAGTGGCATCATGTGGCTGTGGCCAGACTCAGCAACACCATTCGATTGTACATGGACGGGGTGTTGGTCAACAGTCTGAACGCCGGAACCATTGCTCGCAGCGACAAGCCACTCACAGTGGGAGTCAACGCCAGACTGACTCAGAGTTTTGATGGCTATCTGGAAGATCTCAGAATCACCAAGGAATCTGCGCTGTATGCTGCTGTGGAATATCAGGTTCCTGAAGCCAATCTCAACAACGATGCCAACACAGTTTTGCTGATTGGATTTGACGGAGATCCTGGGGCCACTGTGTTTTATGACAGCGTCCTGGTGGAAAACAGCAGAGTTTGGATTCAGACCCAGGAGGGACGAGAAGGTAATATCCCCAGCAATCCCAATCTGGATGCTCGTGATGTGCTGGGAGTCAGTAATAATGGTGTCACCAACGGTGCTATCAGATTTGAAGTCCCCAGCTTGGCAGATGAAAGTTATTTCCGAAATCTCAGTTTGACTGGCGTCGAACTCTATGACCGAGTGGATCTGGCCACCACATTGGATTTCAATCAGATACACAACAGCCTGTATGACCTGTTTGTGCAAGCACCCATTGCAGGTCAGTCCAGTAACCTCACAGGCCGCCGGGGCGGCATCGACGGTGTGAAATCTCTGAATGGCAAGACCCTGATTTTTGTCAACAAACAAATTGATGGATGGGAAAGAGAAGTTCCTCTGGAATTGCAGGGGGTGGAATATACTCAGTATGATCAGATCACTCCTGTGACTGATACAGAAAAATTTGGTATCTGGCAGATTCGTGTGGTGGAAAACAGCTATGAAGATGGTACCACACTGAAAATTATTCAGCTGGAACTGATTCAGGAAGTAGCTGCTGATTACCGCGTGGATGTACAGGACGGTGTGACTTTCCGCAACTCCAGCTGGTACAAGAAAGCCAGTGCGTACCATCCGGCAGGTGCCACTGATGCACTCAAGGGATTTTTCCTGCGTATGCCCCAGCTGAGTGGCAATTACACCACTCTGTATCTGCAGGACGACCAGAGTGATATCAATGCGCTGCCCCTGGTGATTGTGAACACTGAAATTCCCACACTGGACGTTGAATCAGAAATTTTATGCAAGCCCCATTACGCCAGTGGAAACGGTATTGAATTTATCAATGGGTTGCACGTTCAGTTTGGATCCGACACTGTGCCCACCAGTTACATTGACCACCAATTGGTGGCCAAGGTGTTTACTGCTGAGGAAATTCTGGACAGCGTGGCTGCCACTGAAGAACTGACTTTTGCTTTGAATCAAGTGAGTAAAATACAGTCTGGAGACCTGTTGCTGATTGATGACGAATACATGCTGGTAACAGCAGTGGATCTGACCCTCCAGGCTGTCACTGTGGTTCGACCTCAGGAAAATTCAGTTACTGCGGCACACAGGTCTGGAGCATTTGTGCAGGTTCTCAGAAAGCCCAGCTGGATTGTGGAAGGTGTGGGCAACCAAATTGTGCTGGTGCCCTACCAGGATCTGACGCTCAGCGAGCAATATCTGGACTATGCTCAGGATCCTGATTACATCACCATCAATCGTGCCAGCCTGGATCGCAACCCCTGGAGCAGAAGTAATCGTTGGTTCAACAAACAGGTGGTAAGCAAGAGCCTGGAGTATTTGGCCCTGCAGGGTTATGCTGTTCAGAGTCCCAGCGTGAATTACAATGCAGTCAGACCCATTGTGGAATTCCTGGCAGGGCTGAATCTGTATGATTTTGGCACAGTGGCTCTGCCCACTGTGAACTATCTGGACGACAACAAAGTCAATGATGCACTGAGCAAAATCAATGGCAGAACCCTCACCGATACTCAGAACATCAGTGTGGATGGAACAGCATCTCTGGATCAGTATGATCTGGTGATCTTCAATGCAGACACTGATCCAGCGGTTCGTCAGAAAATCTATCAGGTGCAGTATGTGGACGTGGATGGAAATTACGAACAGTTCAGCCGGACTGATGTAAAAGCAGCTGCCACCAGCAGCGTCAATCTGTCAGCCACTGGCCCGTTTACCATTGATGGATACACACTGGCTCCCAATGATCGTGTTTTGATTTGGCAGCAGCTGGATGCAGCTGACAATGGCATTTATGTGTACAATGGCTCCACCACCACGTTACAGCGAGCCTCTGATGCTGACATGGCGTCAGATTATGCTCGAGGCTTCTATGTCAAAGTGACTGCCGGAGCCACTTATACCGAAACCTGGTTCAGATACCGCGTGACTGCAACCACTGACCTGATTCAATCCCGACTAACAGCAGCTGCGGTGGGCAGCGCAGTGCTGAATCTGAATGTCACTGGCATTGAAGTGGGAATGAGAGCAGATTTTTCAGGATATTCTGGTCAGGCGTTGGTCACTGTGGTGGACACGGTGTACAATCAGGTGACGCTGAGTGCTGCAATAACTGCCCTAGTGAACACCACTATAAATTTTTGTGATATGTACCTGGATGCAGCCTCAGACGCCAGCACCATAGTGTTCGAATCTGTAACTGACCAGGGACCCAGAGTATTCCTGCAGGAATATGCCACTGCGGTGGCAGGCAGTTGTGTGTCGGTTCAGGGGGGCGATCAGAATCGGGGCACCAATTGGATCTGGAACACGGTGACTAAAAACTGGATTCAGAGCAGTCAGACAAAAGATCAAATTCAGCAAAACCCCCTGTTTGATATATATGATTTCAATGATGTAAGTTTTGGTGATGGTTCAGTTTATAACAGCACCAACTTCAATGGCAGCTCACTGTTTGAGTACAAACTGAATCCTGCAGCAGCTAGCGATCCGGTTCTGAACTTTGGTATAACTTATCGCACCATCAACAATGTGGGAGATATTAGTTTTACCAACACATTTGAAACCCAGATGTTTAACTACATCAGTGATACCGATACTGGACAGAGCCAGGATCTGTCCATCGACACAGGCACAGCCAAAATAGTGGATCCCTGTACCGGCACACTGACTCAGTACGATGTTTGGCAGGGAATCCTGAACAATCTGGAATTGTACCAGAATCTGGAAATCACTGGTGCCAATCTGACCATGAGCACCAACATCAGCACTCAGCGGGCGTCTGGTAACACTGCTCGAGACATCAACATTGTGATGGAAAGTGTAAATGACATCAGTGTGGGCATGGTCGTGAGTGGTGCTGGTATAACCGGGATACCCAGAATAATCAGTGTGGACACCACACAAAAAACCATCACGCTGAACACAGCACAAACGGTGCTGGATACAACTGAACTCACGTTTAGTTCTGGTTTTCGCTACGATATTCCAGGAACTCTGCTGGTCAAGAACACAGCCCTTGCACTCAATAACAAAATCTATGTGGATGGGCAACAGCTCTTCAGAGATTTGTACACAGTGCAACAGCTGGGTAACACCATCAGAATCTCAATCAGCACTGATGCACTGGATCCATTGAGCCCCTATTACCAGAACATCACCAGCAACAGCCTGATACTGATCAAAATTATTGCCAGCACCGTGTTGCCCAACAGCTGGTTCGACACTCCTGCGCAATACGAAATCAATCCCTACAATTCCAGACCCACTGAGTTTACACTGAGTGATCTCAAGAGTCATGCTGACGCTCTGCACAGCAATCATGGTCACTACATAACTCCTTTGGTCACCGACAATTCGCTGGACAATGCAGACCATCGAGCCAATCCTGGGCTAATCATCCTGCATGAGGGATTCAGTGTGCTGCCCACACTGATGCTCACTGATACCAGATATGACATTGAACGAGCAGTGGGCACAGCATCCAAAGATTACGAACAATTCAAATTGCAGTTCCTGGACGCCAGCGAGCAGGTGGAAGCCATTGAGACACTGAGCGCGGCACAGGCTGTGGATGCAATATTCCGGGTATTGGTGCAAAACAAGACCAGCGATCAGGCCTGGTATACCGGTGACATGGTGCCTCTGGCAGGAACAGCCATTACCTATACTGTGGATGACGTTGGCCAAGTTCAGTATGATCTCAGCGACGTTTTTGAAAATCATGCATCCAATCAGGCAGTGCTGGTTTATCTGAATGACCAACAACTGATCAGAGGTAAAGATTACCAATTTGATGCCCTGAACCCAGTGGTAAATATTCTGACCACACTCAGAATCAACAATCAACTGAGGATAGTGGAATTTGCCAACACTGACGGCAGTTATGTGCCAGCAACTCCTGCCAAGCTGGGGTTGGGCCCATTGTTTGTGCCTGAAATTTATCTGGACGATACTTATCGCACACCTGTTCGGGTGATACAGGGACATGATGGCAGCATCATCACAGCATACAATGACTATCGTGATCAGCTGATACTGGAACTGGAACTCAGAATTTTCAACAATGTGAAACTGGACAGTGGCCTCTGGCACAATGTGATCCAGAGCAGAGTGCCGGCTGCTGGTAAATTCAGAGAACTCAACGGCAATGCTCTGTACACCATGACCGAAGAAGCCAGCATCTATCGCAAATATTTTTACGAATGGGTGGCCAACAATCGGGTAAATTACTCAGCCAGTGTGCATGCTGATGCTGATGCTTTCACCTACAATTACAGTGGCAGTCGTGATCGCATCAGCAACGAGTTGTGCTTGGGATACTGGAGAGGCATCTACAGAGATTTCTATGACACTGACCGGCCACACACTCACCCCTGGGAAATGCTGGGTATCACCTGCAAACCCACCTGGTGGGAATCGGTGTATGGCCCTGCTCCCTATACCGGAACCAACCTGATCCTGTGGCAGGATCTGCAGAACGGCACAGCCTATGGTGGCACGTTCAAGAGTGTATTGGGATCCAGAACCACCAGCATTCAGAATCCAGATAACACTGGCACCCTGAATTTGCTGGATGTGGTGCCTGTGGACAGCAGTGGCACACTGCTGAATCCAGTGGATGCATATCTGATAGGTGGGTTGATAACCAGTTCAGCCAGGAATCAGTTTACGTTCAATGATAATGCTCCTGCAGAAACTGCTTGGAGACGCAGCAGCAGCTTCAGATTTGCTCAGCTGACTGCCAGAATTTTACAGAATCCACAATTCATGTTGGGCAGTCTGTGGGATCTGGACAACTACAAACCCCGGGTGTTGCTCAACGGTGCAGGAACTGCTTCAGCTAGTTATACCGGCTTCAGATATCTGGGAACTCAGTTTCCCAGCATCACTGATGTGAAACTGCACGCAGTGGACACCGACTCTGCAGGCCTACTGATCAGACGTCACAGCATACTAAACTATGTGGTGGAAGCCTTGGTCAATCAGGGTCAGGATCCGGTATCTCTGACCCAGGCCATTTCAGACAGCAAGGTCAACCTGGTGTACAAATTGGCAGCATTTGCTGACGTGGATAACATTCAGGTGTATGCTGAGCAAAACAGTGTGCAAACTCAGGGCAACACAGTCAAAGTTCCATCAGAAGATTACGAATTGCTGCTGAGTGAAAGCGTGCCCATTGACGTGGCCACCTACAGTGGAGTCATAATTACTCGCAGTGCCAATGGTTATCGAATCACAGGTTATGACCGTCAGTACCCCTACTTCATAATCTATCCCAGCGACACCAACACCGTGCCCCGACAGTTGCAGGTGGGATCACAAACTTATGCCTACTATGCTGAGTTTCAGAATAACCCCATTTATGTTCCCTATGACTATGAATTTGTCAGCAAGCAGACTGTGGTGGATTTCCTGATCAGTTATGGTGAACATCTGGCTCGTCAGGGATTTATTTTTGACACACAGCCTGACCAGGATCGTATCAATTGGTTGGATGCTGCGGTGCAGTTTGTCAAGTGGAGTGGTTATCGCTGGAGTTATGGAGCAGACCGTTCACAAAACCTCAGTCTGGTGCTGAACCCTGGTGCAGGTATTCTGAAATACACACCCATTGCTGGAACATTACAAAATCTGATGTTGCCAGATAATCTGATCCTGGATGAAAATCAAAACATCATCAGCAGCCGAGACATTGACGTATTTCGTGATCAGGACGCCACTTATATCAACAATTTGCAACCCTTCAGCACCATTAGTGCTTTGAGAACCAATATTGTATCCTACGAACACAAACTGATTGTGAAAAATCAGACAGTTTTTGGTGATCTGATATTCAATCCGGCACTGGGTATCCGGCAAAATCGGTTGAGAATTGCTGGTCTCAAGACCAATGATTGGGACGGCACCATCAACAGTGCTGGGTACCTGTTGATGTTTAGTTCGGTTCCTGAATGGCAACCCAACACTGATTATCTGCAGGGCGACATAGTCAAATACAAGAATCGCAATTACACTGCACTGGAACCAGTGATTGGTTCAGCTGTTTTCCAGGCAGGCAAATTCAGTATCAGTGATGTGACCTATCAGAATCGACTGCTGCCCAGTATCGGAGCCAAAACACTGGATCTGGAGCGAGCCTATGATGTCAACCACACGCCCAATGTCAGTGACTTCACCAGATTGCGATGCAATGCGCTGGGCTATGTGGAAAGAACCTGGTTGGCCAACCTGGGTCTGGATCTGAACAATCAGACTGAATTTTATCGTGGCTGGGTCAAGGAAAAAGGCAGCTTCAATGCAGTGGACAAGTTCACTTCTGCTGGACAGCAGGACCTGTTGGCTGATTTCACTGTGAATGAAGAATATGCCATCAAGCTGGGTGATTACGGTGCAACTGGACGCACTGGCTATGTGGAAGTGAGCCTGATCAATGATACCGAAAGCAACACGCCCATGGCAGTGGAGTTTGCTGATGGAGTCAACAGTCCTGGTCTGATCAGAGTGAGTTCTTCTGAATTATACAAAAAGTCCACCAACTGGACCACCAATTTTATCAACAATACCGGAACCCTGGTGCGTGAAGAGGGCAGATTTATCGATGCTGGGCCAGTGCTGCCGGCTGAAATTTACGACAAAGCCCGATCAACCACTCTGGAATACAGTGCTGAACAGGAAGCAGCATTGACTTTCAACAGTCTGGAATCACTAACTCAGACCACAGATGTACAGAATTTACTCAAAAATGTACGGTATGGCAACTGGATCTGGATTGCAGTGGATGACACACTGACCACAGACAACAAATACAATGTGATATCCTGGAAAAATTCCAACGCAAAACTCAGAGCCATCAGAAAGAATTTCACCGATAGCACACTGGAACTGTACCTGGATCAGGCCCTGGATCTGACTGCAGACCAGATCTTGGTTTTGGACATCAATGATGCTAATTTGATCTTGCAGGGTGCATTCAGAGTGGTGTCCAATCGAGTATCGCCCACCACTGATTGGGTGAGTATTTTGAGTGTGACATCTGGTCAGGTGGACCAGCTGGCTTTTGACACTGTGGAATATACTGCAGAAACAGAACTCACCCCGGTGTATACATATCAAACTCTCAGATACACCGACATGGGCAGTGCTGATCTGAATCGGAATCTGGACAAATTGTATCTGCCCAGAGACCGAAAAGTTTATGTGGACTACAACAATCTGGGCTGGGCAGTTTTTGATTTCCGCGAACCCTACACCACCGGATCAGTCAATATCCCAGACAGTGAAGACCCCATTACTGGTAACCCTGAGGGTCTGATCACCACCAGCATTGCACAGGATGACGTTGACCGTTGGCTCTGGCTGGGCAAGGCTGATGATAACAGTGTGGTGGTCAAGAGCTTCAGAAACACCAACCTGGGTCTGGGAGTCACTGGTGACCTGAATCAGGCACTGGCAACTTTTATTGCTGGCACAGGCACAGGCAATGGTAGTTTTGGTGAAAGAACCGACACACTGAGTTTGGGTTCACAAATATTGAGCCTGTCCAATGGCTGTGCGGCCACCACCGCCACTGACAGCACGTCACGAGGCCAGGTGTATATTCTGCAGGCTGCTGCCGACGGCTACCAGGTCCTTCAGATATTTTCTGGTAGTGCTTCCAACGCTTATTACGGAGCCAGCATAGCTGCATCTGTCGATGGTGAATGGCTGTTTGTGAGCGAAACCAGACCCAGTAGCACAGGTCAGGTGTATGCCTACAAAAAGTTCAACAACTCCAACACCACGGCCAACTGGACTGCAACAGGAAATGCCAGCTCCAGCTACACCATGACGTTTACTCCAGATAATCTGTACAGCATCAATGTAAAAGTCGGCAGCAGAATTCAGGCACCTGTTTTGGATTACTCACTGAGCGGTAATGTGATATCCTTTACTGGCAGCGTGAGTGGCCTGACCCTCACTGCAATCCAGATTGCCAATTACTATCAGCCGGTGCAAACCATCGCGGATCCTGACAGTGCAACTGGTGGTAAATTTGGTACCAGCATTGACACCAACGCCAACGGAACCAACCTGGTGGTTGGTGCTCCGTTCAACAGCACTGGCAAAGTGTATGTGTTCAATCGAGATGTGGAAAAAACCTTTATCAGCAGCACCTCAACGGCCATCCTGAATCTGGGCAGCACGGTGGGCACTGTGGCCAAAGTGATAGCAAAAAAGAATGGTGTGCAACAAACCAGTGGCGTGCATTACACTCCAGTCACCTCTGGCGACACTCAGATCACTTTTGCAAATCTGCTGGCCTCAGGCACCATTGTGGAAGTGGATCTGCTACAGTGGGATCTGGTGGACACCATCAGTGGTCAGGCTGCCGACACAGAATTTGGTCACAGTGTTGCAATCAACGGCAACTGGTTGGTTGTGGGAGTTCCCCAGGATGTCAATCAGGTTGATGACGTCACAGTTCGCCAGCATGGCAGACTGGATCTCAGCACGCTGGACGGAGAAATGCTCAGCACAGTGACTGTGAATCAGTCTGATCTACTGCCGGTGCCCAACAACAAATATATTCGAGTAAATGGTTGGTTGGTGAGTTCAGGCTCAGCTGCGGCCATTGCCAGCGTGACACTGGGCACGGGTGGCCAGCTCACAGTCACCAGTGGTGACTACTATCAGGGTCAGCCCCTGATAGTTTCAGGAACACTGTCTGGCACAGGCTCCATCACAGGTTATACCAACCCCACCACATATTATATTTCAGCAGTGACCAGTGGAACCAGTATCACCATGACCAACAGCTATGCCAATGCAGTTGCTGGTGTAAGCTCACTGACCACCACAGCAGGAACAACCACTGGATTGACGTTTACTCTGCAGGCCTGTGTGAACAATTTGGTAAACAATATCAATGCTGTGAGTGATTTCACAGGAGTAATAGCCACCCTGAATGCTTTCAGCAATGTGAGCTTGAGTTTTGACAGCATCAAGTTTGTGGATGGCATAACAACCACTGACTATACCCCGGTGCTCAGAAACATCAACAGTGATTATGATCTGGTGCAGAGTGTTAGCAACACCGACCTCAAGAGTCACCAGCTGGGGCAGTCAGTGAAATGGGTCACCGACGGTGTGCTGGGAGTTGTGGAAAATTATAACGACTATCTGGACAGTGCTCAAACCACATTTGATAATGAAAATAAAACAGTGACCACAGTGGCTCTGACGTTTGCCAACAGTGCTGTGGTCACGTTGAGTTCAGTACTGGGAATCCAGGTGGGATATCGCATGACCGGCACAGGGGTAACTGGTACTCCCACTGTGATTGGCATCAGCGAAGACACCAGATCCATCAGCTTGAGCATCACTCAGGACAGCCTGGATGCTGGCACAGTTTTGACTTTTACTGATCCTGCGCTGACTGAATCAGCCAGGTCCAGCAAATTTGACAGCGGTGGCACCGTGTTTTATGACCGGTCACAGCAGGACACTCAGCGACTGTTGTTGTATCAGTTGCTGGAAACCAGTCGCACTGTGAATGCTGCTGACGCAGATAGTGCCCAGCTGGTCAGAGTCAAAACTATTCAGTATGATAAAGCCGGTGAAGTCAGCATGTTCTTTACTGGTAATCTGTATCGACTCTGGGTGGGTGATGCTGCCAGCAACGATGAGTACAACAATGTGGCGGTGTACACCAACAACAATCTGCTCAAGGGATGGACACTGAATCGTCAACAGCAGGCAGCACTGGAGCCTCGCAGTATTTTCAGAGCCTGGATCTACAACGAACGCACCAAAGAAAAAGCCCTGGATCTGGATGTGGTGGACATAGCCAACGGTTTGTTACCTGGCGCTGTTGCTCAGTACATCAACTACATCAGTGTGATGGACCCGGCCAGCTATGGTGTGCCAGTTTGGCGCAGTGGATACACCTATGAACCTGGCAGTCGAGTGATGTATAACGGTGTTATCTATACCGCATCAGAAACCAACAGCACAGTGTTCTTCAACATCGACCAATGGACAGCCAGTTCCACCCCAGCCAGCAACACTGGCAGCATCTATTGGGGAGCTGGTCAGGTGGGGCAGACCTGGTTCAGCACATCCAAACTCAGAACATTACTTTATGAGCAGGGGGATCTGACTGATCGTATCAGCAACTATAATCGTTGGTTTAGTGACACCGAAATCATTATTCGCGAATGGATAGCCAGTGCAGTGCCGCCAGCTGAATATACACTGCAGGATGGATCAGTGAATCCGGCTGCTGCTTTCGTGTACAGCCCAGTCAACAACACCTATTATTTCTGGATTGTGAATAAAACCTCAGTGGGGTCGGTGCATCCAGTTAGTGCTGCTGACATCAGTGTGGGTCTGCGTGACATTCAGAGGTCAGGATTGCCCATGATAGCACCAGCCACCAACAACAGTGTGATCCTGTACAATGTCAAGAGCCTGGTGGACAGTGGCGAATATGTACTGCATATTGATTATGTGCTAACTGATCACAACAATCGGTTGCACAGTGAGTATCAACTGATGAGTGAGGATAACAGCCTGAGCTGGCTCAAAACTCCCATATTTAACAAGATGGTGGACAGTCTAAGTGGTATCGATCAGAACAATCTGGAAGTACCAGATAGTGGCTTGAACTCCGAAGATCGATACGGTGTGCTGATCAGACCCCGGCAGAGCATGTTCAGAAATCGCGAAAAAGCCCTGAGCATCTACTTTGATGTTATAAATCGCAATCTGTTATCAGCAGTGATCACCAATATCAATACACTGGCCAACATCCAAATACAGCAGGACTATCCGGCAGTCAGCATGTATCAGTTCAGAGTTCCGGATCGTGAAACACTGCTGATTCTGAACACAGCAGATTATGCTGAAAATATTCAGGTGCTGGTGGAAAGTGACCGCATTGCACTGTTTGCTGGCTGGAATCT
>Ga0208966_1000088_pt1 | contig 28090 bp, 31 predicted proteins | sample GreLakmeHU45MSRF_FD_187701 | JGI IMG/M metagenome (GOLD analysis project Ga0208966, IMG submission 187701) | Freshwater lentic microbial communities from great Laurentian Lakes, MI, USA - Great Lakes metaG HU45MSRF (SPAdes) | ecosystem: Environmental > Aquatic > Freshwater > Lake | place: Great...
AGTGTACGCATCAGTGAAGCCGGTTTCAACAAGCCAGTGTCTACCAAACAACGATTATCAAACCCAGCGTCACCATATGTCGCTTGAACGGAATTGTCAATAAAGTTGTCAACTAAAATACCATACTTGGATCTCTCCAGGCCTGTTGCATCTAATATTTTAGAATCGTTGGCAGTTCTTTCTAAGGTATTCAATGCAACATAGTATTCCAAACCTCTAATTCTGGAATCGAAAGCACTAATGTCTTTCATCGTATAACGTTTGTTATTCTTGAAGTCGGCTCGAATTTCTTTAACACTTTCGGTATATGCCGGCACAAACATTGTGTATAGGTGCAAATCGTCTGGACCAACTGGTGGCGCAATAGGCAAAACATCAGGCGTACCACTAATGATTGAAATTTCTTGTGAGGGTTTAACAACAATCTGGTCAATTCTAGGCAAGTAATATTCAAAAGACAATTCAGCCAAAGAATCAGGATCAGGATTAACTGCACCTGTCAATGTTGTGCTTGCAACATCTCTTGTTGGTCTAAAGTCTAATGCTGCACGTGATGAAATGATTTTACCATCTTCACGATTGAAGAATTTTGGTAATTGATTATATGTTAGATTGGTCAAACCAGTATACGAATCAACAGTAAACAAACCATTATTTTGTGGAGATGGCGCACTGGCGTGATTAAAATATTTGTACTGAATCATCAAAGATGAACCAGTTGGTGAACTATAACCGCGTTTCAATTTAATTGTTGCGTGGTCATAATGTGTTTTTCTGTGGCCATTATCCAACTCATATCGATCAGTAACATCATGTGCTGGATCAGTCAACATCGACATTGTAATATTGCCGGTGTTTGTTTTTGAATCAGTAATCCTAACGATTTCATAAACGTCAGATACTTGTAAACTAACCGGAACACCAGGAGTTTTTAGTTTATTGAGTGGAAAAGAACCACCAATACTCGAAGTGTCATAGTGTGTCACACCAATGTCTGGAAAAACATAACCACCGGTGACAGCGGTAACCGTGCCTGTATTACCAGCATTTAAAGCATCAACATCATCTAAAACATAAGGAACTCTTGTGTGTAAATAATCGTTGGTTGGAAATAAAGTTTTGGTTCTGATTGCACCGTTTGTGCCATCTTCAGCTTGATTAACTTTAGTTTTGACAATAAAGTCGCAACGAACAGCAGCAGTATTCAAGTCAACTTGAATTGTTGTGCTATTAACAGCAGTTACTGTAAATAAGTTATTTGCTAATGATAGAATAGTATTTGCGGCAATGCCTGATGCTGCATTTGTTGTGGATGTGTCAGATCGCACCAAACAAACAATATTTTCTAAAATAGCAGTATCACCTATAGTACCGGCTGATCCAGCAAAAGCAAAGGTATCTGTGCCGACAGTAGAGAGTGTAATTACACCACCACCATCAGACACTTTGTTTGAGTATACTTTATTTGCAAAGAAATCAAAGTTTGTAATTGTTCCTTCTTTTAAAGCTTCAAAAGGAATTGCAAACAATAAACTATCTCTATTCTTTTCTGTAATGTAAGCATCACCTGAAGAATCTCTCGATTCAGCACTAATATCACCGCCCCAAAGCAATGCACCACCAGAACGAACCACTAGAGATTCCGCACCAGAAAAACCAGATTCAATCGTGAATGCGTTTGCTGATGGAGTAAATGTTAAAGCAGAATCTAATCTAATAAAATTTGAACCAGAAGACTCAATTCTAATTGGTGCCAGAGCAGCGCCAGCACCGTCAGTAATGTGAAAATACATTCCCTGATATGAGTTTGCCTGTAATGTTGTACACCATGCTGCCGGCAGGATAACGTTTGCAGATGCATTACCAGAAGAAGCAAGATTACCAATGATTGGTGTGGTGTTTGCTTCAAAAACATTCAATCTATGTGTATGTGATGAACCTAATGTTGTTGTGGTTGCACCATTGTACTTCAAGTTATTAACACGAATTGTACCAATTTTTGTGGAATTGTAATATGCTGTGCCTTGTTTATCAATATATTGTTTAGGCACACAGTGAATATCTAATGTTGGGAATGTAGTGATATCCAAGTTTGTTATGCCTTGGATATTTTCAACAACAACATAACTTGAATAGTTTGTAGGAATATCATAGTCTGCAACATTGGAGGTTGCGCGCCCACGATAAACACCAATCTTAGTTGGTGCAATCGTTTGGAATTCATGGCCTGCAACATATGCTTTGCCTTGGTCTAAAATTACACTGAAGTAATTTGGATCGACATAGTTGTTGTTGGCACGATTCGCATAATCTTCTTCTAGTGTCAATACAAATGGATCAACTGTGTAGTTTCCAGATTCATCATAAGTCCTTCTGGCCAAAGTCTTTTCGATTTCACTGTAAATTGGATATGCAACTTCTTTAGTTTTAATACCTTCAACGACACGAATAACTTCAAAGAATGCGGATTCATCAGATGAATCCAGTGTGCGTTTAGATAGTCGTGTGATAAGTTTTGATCTTGTGGCACCAGGTGCTTGATAGTTGAATGAACCTTGGGCAGGATCCAATAATGAAGAATCATCAATCTCATCATAAATTTCTTGGTCAAATTCAATACCAATTTTATATGATGGCAACACGTTAATTGTTGATGTGTCGTAACCTAAACGATAGAATGTTTCAAGTACCAAAAATTCAGGTAATATTTTTACGAATTGACCTTTGAAATAATATACGCCTTCTTGTATGCTGGCAACATATGAACGACCAACAGCATTTGTTGCCGCGGCTTGTGCAAAAATGTTTTGGCCAGAAATTTTTATTTCGTCAGATTCAACAAATTTTTCACCACTCAGGTATTTAACAACTAAAATAGGATTTGTTGTAGTATTATCAATCGAAATAACTTTAGCACGAACAATTTTAGTTGTGTTGTAACTAATGATTGTTTTGTTTAAAAAGTTTTCCAATACAATATCTTCACCACTGTATTGTGTGTTTAATTGAATATAATATGCTCGGTCATCAAGTGAGATTTTACCACCAACGATTGGACTACCACTTTTGAATATGTGATTACCAAATTTCTCAATCTGGTTTGCGAGAATGGTTTGTGCTTGAGTTAATTCTCTGGCTTGGACTGCATATCCAGGTCGAAATAAAACCCGCATGAAGTTCTTGTCTTCATCGAAGTCATCAAAATATGGGTCGTAGTTGAAAAGAGTTGTCATGTATTCCTCGTTAGAAACTCAATATAAATTTAATTCGATCCGTTTGATCTGGATCCCTAGTCAAAGGTTGCTGATTAATAATCATTAATGTTTTACCGGAATATAACTGTAATTCCGGATCTGTTTTTGAAACACCAACTCGAATCGCACCACTCAAATTACCTTTGATGGTCACGTTTGGCTGAAATGTGCCCAATATGTTATTTAAAAATAGGTTATTCGTAAGTTCATCAAACGAAATAACTTGTGCTGAAAATGTTGCGGTCTCTATTGTATCACCTTGGTAAACATACTCATCATTGTTAAAATCACCAATACCTGGAGACACATTAATTTTCGTGTATACATTATATAGTTGACCGGAAGCCAAGGTTGATGTTCCAAAAGCATATGGATTTTTAACCAATGAAATTTGTCTAAACTCATTTTCTGCTGGAAAATCACCAGACTCGTTGCCGGCAAAATCAACATTCAACATAATTGTATTGGCTGAAAGTTCTTCTACTGGATCATAACCATGACCATTCTGTGGTGCGAGTGAAATTGTAGCAGCTGCGTTAGACCCATTGCCGCCTGTAATGTCTGTAAATATCACATTGGCTTTTGTATAATTTAGGCCACGACTCTGAACAATTACGTTCTGAACACGGCCATTGGATACATTGGCTCTTAATACTGCACCAGTACCATCACCGTTAATTGATATGATTGCTTGTGTTGAACCATTGACATAATTGTTACCAGTATTTGTAACTTTTACAATATCAATGCTTCGATTCAAAGCAGCTGCCCGCACAAACTTATTGTAGGTAACTGGCATCCAATCGGAAGTTAAAAATCTTTCCTTTTGTGCCGTGTTTAAAGTGTACATATATTTCCACTTATACCTATCGCTAGTCTGGAAATATGGTTCTTCTAGTGATGTTGAAGATAGAAATAGTTGTGGTTCATCGGTTGAGCTTGCACCACTATTGTTATCCAAACATTTAAAAATTTGATCTCGACTATTTAAAACATAGTAGTTTGCGTTACCGGAATCATATGTGTAATAGCTAGTGTTTGAAGTCCAGTTTCTTCTAGGAACAACATAAGAAATGTCATTCAAAGACATTCTTTTCGCAACAATAGCATTATCCCAGCATTCTACAAATCCTGGAATACTTTGTGTTGGTGTAGTAGCAACTTCAACTCCTGCGTTCCATGGAGTTTGTTTGCCGAGCACTGCAAAAATATAAGACTTCTTATCTTGCGGCAAATAATCGTTCGCACCAATATCAAACAGAGAGGTGAAATCTTGAGCTAACTCAGTCGAGAAATTTTTGGTAATTATTGAAGGCATGTCTTTATTTATTCAAGTTTTTGGTGATATGTTACCACAAAGGTCGAATTTGTTGTAAAATTAGTGCTAACCAAAATGGTGTTAGCATTCACAAAAGTGACCTTTTTTGTGTCATTAAACAACAAACTGATATTTGCTGTGTTGTTGGAAATCTGAAAATTTGTATATGTATAAATCGTATTTGCGTTTAAAACTTCAGTTACAGTTGATGTGTTTCCTGTTGACAATTTAATAACATCATTAGCCTGCACATCATTAATGAAGTTTGTTGATGTGCCCACAACAAGATTAGAAGATGCACCAATATTAACCGTACCACTAATTCTGCGTTCAACAGATGTTAATGTAACGTAATCACCAACAGAAATAATAGATGACAGGTTTGGCGAGGCGCCTGTAGCAACCATATTGTTAGAACCATTCGAAATATTGAATGTGTTGGCTAAAGTTTTTACGGAAATTAATATTGTTGTGTTGTTTGGTCTGGCCGCAACTGCTTCATTGGCACTAACTCTATTAACAAAGGTTTTAGTTCCGACAGGATGGACAACATCATTCAAAGCTTTCTTAAACTTAATATAATCATTTTCTGTATTGATAACATATGAAAAATTATGATACTTTGTAGAATCTTGCAATTTCTTATCCGCACTTAATTGTCCGTCTTCATTTAAGTAAATACCTGGATAACGAATCAGACCATTTTCGAAAGCAGCCGTAGCCTTAGCTTTACCATCACCATAGTATGATATTGCAATAACATTTGCGGAAACTGCATTGTCGTTCGATTTAATTTGTGTGGTTTCATTTAATGTACCACTGTAATTATAAATTCTCATGTGGTTATTTGATGAAACGTATCTATCGACATATGCTACAAATGTTGTATTTGTGTTTGATGAGCCTTGATAAATTTTAGTGTTGGCAACAAAGATTTGACCTTCAGTAACATTTGATAAAATTAAGTCTGCATTACGCAATGAAATTTGTGGTGCGGAAACATAATCGTAACCATAACTGATAACACGCAATGAAGAAATTGATCCGATTCTAGTTGTTGACAATTCAAGGTCTTCACCATCACCGAGAATCTCTGTGGCAACTAGTGAAGCTCCTGTTCCATTAGCTGTGTTGATTGTAATTAATGGTAAGTGTGCAGCATCATAACCTTCACCACCACGAATATTTTCTGGTGCGTAACTGATTGTCAAGTTTGCTCTAAAACCTGAACCTGAACCAGTATTTGATGTGAACGGATTTAATGTTGTCGTTGGACTTGTGATGTATTTACCAGAATTCGAAACGTTAACTGAAGTGACATTGCCACTACCATTAACAGCCAGCACGGTCAATACAGCAGAAGTTCCAGTTCCACCGGTCGCGGTAAATGTATTACCAACGCCGTATCCTGTTCCTGCGGTAGAAATTGTTACATTAGTTATTGCGCCAATTGTTTTTTCATTAAATTCTACAGTTCTAACACCATTGTTTGCAGCGTGTACTTGAGTAATTTGAGCATTAGCACCAATGCCTCGGCCACCAGTGGATGAGAATATTAAATATTCACCTACATTATAATTTTGTCCGCCGCTGAGAACTTGAATACGTCCTAATGATCCCAAGGCATCAAGATTCTTTCTTAGTAGTTTATATACCACTAAGTTATCGATGTTATTTTCAAATGGAATATCTAAGGTGATAGTTTCACTAGTGACTGCGGTAATTGTTCTAATTTCCTCAAATCGATTCTTTACAAACAACTTGACTTTTTCACCGACTTCAAATGTGTTCGTTAAATCTTGTGACGAATCTCTGAGTATGCTACTACCTTTAACCGCAGTACAAGATGTTATTACCAATAAATCATCAGCATCTTCCAAATACATACTGTAAATATCTACTTCAGGTTTTTGTCTATAACCACCACCTTGAGATTCCAGATCAACATATGCAATACTGTAAAGACCCAAATCTTGATATGTTGTAATTTGGCCAATCGTTTTTGTGTTCGAACTGTTGTCCAATGCATTTATAGATTGAGAATATACAGTTTCGAGAGTAACATCCGAAACATTAACATTTCGTGTATAATTTTCGTCAAGTAGAGAGATGAAAGCTTTGGCTTCCGAACCTAAAAGTCCTCCACTAAATCCACCCCTAAAATCAATAATGGATGAGTTTGGTGCAATTGAGTTGTATCTGAAACCGAAACCACCGGATTTGGTGATGATGTTTTTAAGAGAACCTCTTAGAACATTACCAACTGTTGCCAAGGCACCAACTGGATTGCCAGATTGTGTGTTTAAACCACCGACAATTGTAACCGGATCACCGTCATAACCTAATTCTGTATCATATCCATTGTAATATAAACCACGATTTAATGGATCAATTTTAATTTCAGATAGTGAACCAATTAATGTTGCAGTAACTTGAATTTGTGTATTGCCAGTAACATGTGTTTTAATCGTTTCACCAGTAGTGAACAATTTTGTAATATTTGAAACATACAATTCAACATATTCAATACCTAACTGTCGGTCAACCGATTTAATTGCTTTTTCAACAATCGCAGTTGCTTTGGATGTTTGTCCAATGATTTTTGTCTTTTCAATTTCTAAAATATTTGCATCATCATCAGTCACACGCAGGGCCAATGGAAGAACCCACTTACCATCAGAAGTTCGTAATACCTGTTCTTTTGGAAAACTGATTGTTATTTCTTCGTTGTACAGTATGCGGAAAAGAAACTTGACCGATTCTGGTGTTCCTTTTGAACGATAAAATTCACCAATAATCTTTAAGAATTTGGCTTTATCGAGCAACAATTCTTGCGGAAAAAATGGCGCAATCTCTTTACGAATTTGTTCGATATAAACATTGTCAGCCAAATCAACATCTTTGGCATCATCCAACTTTTTGGATTCCAAAACAATGTTACCATTTCTCTCCAACCACTCATAATATCGTTTGATGAATGTTGCAAAAAGCTGATGTTCTTCCCTAATAAATTCGGGAAGTTGACTTTCCACTATACTTGATAGAATTACATCTGACATTATTTTATTGGTACTATGTTGATAACAATTGTAGTGGAATCATTAACATCAAAGGTTAACAATTTATTCTTTTCTGAATGAATCACGGATTTTGACGGACGAATGTGTATAGACAATTCATCGAAATCATTTGCTACAGAAAGTGGGTTAAAATTATTAATGTAAATTTTACCTTGTGTGTAATCAATCTGACCCATAACACCATTATTGTTTTGATAATTTAAGATTGCTTTAACACTTTGATTTGAAGTTTCTTCTGGCTTGAAATAACTAATGCGTAATTGGCCATATCTGTTTTCCAACACAGCCGATGCCGATGCCAATGTACCACCACCACCCGTAATCACAATAGCCGCAGTGGTGTAACCAACACCTGGATTAATCACTGTAATGTATGACAAACGACCATTGATAATTGTTGCTTCAGCCTTGGCGCCTTGGCCATCACCTAGAATGGTGATCGTTGGTGTTGATGAATAATTAATACCTGGATTGGTAACAGTAATTGATTCTACACCAGTAAATGATGATGGAACTTCTTCAATGAAAGCCGACCTAGTAATATTATTTTCATCTAATATTGTAAAATTTGGACTTGTATAGAAATTGTCATTTGTTGTACCACGCTGCAACTCAACACCAAAATCTAAAGTATAATTTGAAGATGTTAAAAGATTAGGCCTAAACTTTTTGGCAATAAAAACTTCCAATTCATTTGAAATAACAGAAATGTCACAGGAGTCAATTGCTGTTTTTAAGGCAGAAGACCTAAAATAAGCATTAAAGGTGTTTAGATTACTATCACAAAAATCTAAAATTGATGTTCTAACTTTGGTTCTTAGAGTGTTCAAATCTAATATAGTTTTTGTTGGATCATAATACACCGTGGAAATCATCTTCAAATAATTATAATCAACATCAACAATCTGTGGTGTAACAGTCAATACACTAATTGGTTTTAAAACATTTTGTAAGAAGAAATCTTTTTCGGTCTCAGTAATTTCGAAACCATCTTTAGGTTTGGCAGATATGAAAACTTTACCAAAAACTGGTGGAACATTTTCTTCTCCACCCCAAACATTTACAGCTTCAAACTGAGGATATTTTTGTTGGATCAATTTAACATAATCGTTTTTCGTGACAGCACGATTCTGAGAAATGTATTGTAGTGGTGCAGCAAATCGAATCTCATCAACAGTTTCACGTGTTCTGCCGCCAGCGGCAACAGTAACTGTGCTGATTGTAAAACCGGATAGAAAATTAATTGCTGAAGAACCAGTGAAGTTCGTAGCCTTATTTGCGTCTTCACCATTACTGATTAAGTAACTTAATGTCAAAACACCACCATCGGGAATTTTTTGGCCAATGATGTTATCACCAAAGTATATCTGATATTTACCGTTTTGTCCTTCTTGTAAAAAATAAGTCTTTGAATCTGAAGTCAAAGAAATTGAATCATCTACAGGATTGTAAACCACAGTTTCTGTGTTCCCAGAACTTTGTTGAACAGTAACACGTAATGTTGTTGTGTCCACTTTAGCATCAGGTATTTCATAAATTTGTTTAGGGTTAGTGTTTTCGGAATGATTATATGAATATGAAAGTAACTTGCCTTCAAAAATTTCTATATCATTATAAACAAAGTTTGTTCCAGTTTTCGAAACAGTGTAATCTTGCAAGGTAATAAAGGTATAGATTTTACCTTCTAAAGCACTACTGATGAATGTGTAACCACGTGGTATGGTCAAGTAATCTTCTTGTGATGTGGCACCATTAATTGTTACATCAATGACTGCCTTGGACGCTCTGTTAGATCGTGGTGTATAACCAAGTTTCTTAGCGTGAGACACGACCGAGTTTCTTAACAATGCGGTATCTAAGAAGCCCTCATTTGCAACCATATTCAGGTAGTATGCATTGTAGTGTGTATTGTATGCCAAAATGTCCAAAAGAACACTTAAGCCAGCACCCTCAAAATCATAATCGGAGAATTCCGTTTGTTGTTTGAGGAATGTTTTTAAATTGGTCTTGATTGCATCGAAATCAAGTTCGGTTACTCTTAAACGATTTGCCATTTATCGTACTCGTTCTAGGAAAAAATTAATTGTTACGGGGTCTGACATATTCATAATGTAAAATTCCATTCGGACACTGAAACCATTATTGTCTAAATCAGGTAAAATATCTAAATTTTTAATCTGAGCTCTTGGTTCGTAGTTCTCAACAACCTGTCTAATCTCTCTTTCCATCGATATTGCAGTAATTTTATCGAGGTTTTCAAAAAGCAAACGTCTTACGTTAGAACCTAAATCAGGTTGAAACGGTCTTTCATAATGGTTGGTCATCATCAAATTCTTAATTGAATTGATTACTGCCATTTCGTCTTTATGTTTATTAATATCTTTCCGTACTGGATGTATCAAAAAGTTAAGGTCCAAATCTGTATATTGTCTGGATGAAGATGAAATTGTTGTGGCCATATCTTATTTATCTACATTACCCAAGACTATTTTTATATTTTTCTGTACCAATCATATTGTTTATCAAATATTTTTGTGTATTACCAACTCTACCTAATGAGTTAACTTTGTTGTAATCGTCTAAAATGTTGAGTGAATTTCTGTAAAAGTTCCAGTCGTGCAATCTTCTGGTAGACAATAATGTATTGGCAGCAGTAATATTTGAAGATATTGTCGTAAAAACATTTGCTGACAAATTCGATACATTTACAGTTGTGGTTACTGGAGGATCACCTGCATCTGTAATTGTTTCAACACGAATACTATTTCTAACTGTAACAAGGTCATTAATAATATTGTTGGCACTTGCATTGATGTCATCAGTGATAAACAGACTAGTAAAATTACCTAAAAGTGGAACACTGTTTGCAACATTATCGGTTGTGTTTGTCAACATTAAAATTTGTTCACCAGCACTAACGGCTTTGCGGTAGTCTGGAAAATGAGTAACTGTGGTAGAATTTTCTGTAACATTAGCTTTAGCTTCCGTAACACCAGAAATATTTGATGTGTGACTCAAATATTTTGGAATCTCAATAATCAAATTCGTTAAACTGGTTCCCATTGATGTATTAGAACCATTTTCAAAAATGTTGATGGTTTGAACAATCTGATTCATTGTATTAACATTACCACTCAATCTCTCAGTAACATCAATCATTGGATTCTTAAAATAATCTGTTGCGACAATACTGCCGTTGGCCAAATCACTTTTTTGCCAATCTTGCAATTGATCTGGCGAAGAATTTAGATAATTCTTTGCAGAATCGGACAAATTAATGGAATCTCCGAACTTACCAGTATCAAAACTAAAATTTAATCTCTCGTATACGCTAGCCATAATATTACCTCATTACATTAGTGAAAATGGTGTGCCCGTCACACCTTTTGGTGCTGGGTGTATGTGTGAATTATACACTGCTCGCATCATCTCCATCGAACCTCTAAGATCAAGTACTTGTCCACCGAAAACTACAGGAGCATTCACTGATGAACCCGCATAAATGTTTGTTAGTGCATTAATCTGTGTTGGAATAGCAACATCTAATCCTGCGGCAACACCGCCAAGTAGTGTTACGTATCCTAAAGGACCAGCTCTCATACCTGTGCCAGCACTAACTTTAGTTTCGGATGTAATCACATCAGCAGTTAATCCACCAGATACAACCAAATCTCCCTGTAAAAATAAATGGTCACCAGTTGCAAGCTTCATTCGACCAGTAATTGGGTCACCACAACCAACAGTCATATCACCATTGGACAAAATAGAAGATGTTTTAGCAACAGTCTGTGTTAATTTACCGGCAACTTCCAAATAATAATCACCATCAACTCTCTCGAACTTGTCACCTTTAACATGAACAATTGAATTTCCTTCTATTGTAATATTACACACACCAGAAATAATAACATTATTATTTTTGGCAACAATTTCATAATTATCACCGACAATGTGATTGACTCTTGTTCCATCAGATTGGATTTCAAAGAAGGTGCCAAGACCATCGGTCTGTGCTCCGCCGTGTTGGAGGCGTATCCTCTCACGACCTGGAGTATCATCCAGCTCAAAGCTGTGGCCAGATTCGGTTATAGTTGCGTGGCAGTATGGGTATTTTGGCAAAGTTTCATCGTTTGCCTGTGACTCTGGTTCTGTCCACGAATAATCATCAGATGGTTTTGTTGCCATATTAATTAGTTGTAAATTTGGTAAAATCGGTTGTAGTTGATGTTGGGTTCACAGTGGATAGGTATGTAGTCAACGTTTCTCCTGCTGCTGCAACACCGGAAGCACTAGCTGGAGTAGTTAATGCCTCAACTATAGCAACAGGTGCCGCCACAATTTTTAAGCCAGCGGTGTAAACCTCTCCGGCTGATTTCTTTATATCATTGAAGACTGCAATAGCTTCCGAGAAATCTGTTTTACCTGAAAGTGAAAATAATTCTGTGAAACCAGAAGTTAGAGATGCTATCAATTCAGCCAAACATTGTTTGAGTAATGCATACAATTTAGCAGGCAAACCAAGTATGAAATCAATCATAGCTCTAACTCGTTTGGCAAAATCAACAATCACAGTAACAAGGTCTGCAATTTCTGAAATTTTTCGTGCAATATCTTTTAATTCACGCGCCAATTTTTTTGCTTGTTCAATCCAATAACTGGTTTCACCACTAGGTGTGAGTCCTAATGCTTTCAATACAGCCTTAATGGCTGTACGAATAGAATCCATAATTTCAGAAAATTTTAATCTAGCCAATGCTGCGCTACGTTTCATTAATCCAGCAACATCACAAACGTGTTTTCTATTTTGATTTGCTCTGTGTATAGTTGTCTGTTTCAATAAGGTCAAATTTTCCAAACCAACATAAGGTAATGATGGTGCGCCAAGAGCTCGGCCTGGGTAAACAACATCACCACCTGTCTTTGGTGCAGCATCTATCTGTGCTTTTGTCCGTGGATCATTAAAACCAATTGATCTGTTTTGGTCTTCCAGTCTAATTCCGTGTATGACTCCCGTAACAACTGGAAAATCTGGATTACCTTGCATAAAGTATCCATCGACCATATCACCTTCCTTTGGCATCATCTGAGATAACATTGAAGACGGAGGACAGGAAATTGATGCCCAAGGTAGAGCCTCAGTCGGAACTTGTGCTCGACTTTCCGGATGTACACCAAGAATACGCACTCTGCAACGTAATTTTAACGGATCGTTTCTGTCCTCAACAGTTCCAATCCACATGCCATAAAAGTTATTATTCATTGTAATTTGCCGCTTTCTCTTGGTCAACAGTGCTTGTAAACACAGTGTTATTATTTTTATCTTTATAATTTGCCGAGTCGGTTACTGCTTCAATTACGACTTCATGCATATTTGGTCTTATTATGTGTCGTGTTGCAACAATTAAATATTTACCATACAACGAAGAATCAAATGGATTTTCACCATCTGCCAAAACACCTCGCTTTGGCACATCCAAGTCTATACAAAAACCAGAAGATAACTTAAAATTTCCTGGCAAAACTAATTTAACACGCTTCGAGAATAAATTTTGAAAGATGGCTTCACGTTGAAATTTATAATTTTCTGTGTCTTCATCTAATGACACCGATGTTGGATAATTCTCTTTAATAAAATCACTATTTCTTCTATTTCCAAAAAATGGATATGTAACAATTCTAGACTCAAACATCTGTGTTTGAAATAAACCGCCTCTATTTTTTATTAGTGAAACATTTGGATTTTTATTTGCATGGTCACTACCTTCATACATCTCTTTGAAGGTGTGTTGTTGTTCTTGTATTGTTTTAGTTAAAGGATCAAATGCTATAAGTTTGCCAGCATAAACGCCAGATTTAGTGTTACGAACAAAGTCATTTTGTGTGATGACTTCAAAACTTCTAGCACCAGTAAATTCTTCACCTAAATTATCTGAAATGTTTTTTGCGCTAAAATTTACTCTAGTTAAACTTGGAAAAGAAAACAGTGTGCTCAAGTTGGTAAAATTGAATCCTAATCTGTTTTCAAAAAATATGAATCCTGGTGATTGTTTCTCATCTACAGCTCTAGTCGCAAACCACTGTAAAGCAACCAAAGGTTCCAAAGAAGGAACAAGAATGTTTCTGACACCAAAAGAAGATGAATATATTCCAAATTTTTTGATACCCAAATAGTCACTCATGATTTTAACGGCAGCTTCAGAATATGTCAAGTTATAATAATGTTGTACTTTTTGTTGCAGAGAAAAAATATACTCATCAGAAACAAAATGTAGTACGTAAATCTCACTAGACTGATTTACTGGAACTCGATTCGATTGTTTGTAAATTCGAAACGATTTCTTTATCATTAACTCATCTTCATCTTTACCAATCTTAACTATCAAAACTTCAGAACCATCAAACAACAATTGTTCAGATAAACCAACAGCATCACGGATTAAAATGTTTCCACTCATTGATTGATTCAACATCGAATCAAATATATTCAACTCTTCAAATTTGTCTTTGATATCTATATAACCAAATTTGGTTACCAACATCAATTCAGTAATTCTGTATTGCGTTGTTTCCTGTATATTTAATTCTGACATTATGCAATAGCGTTTCTAAATTCTTGTTCAATTGTTTTTAAAAATTCTGGACGAAGAATGTCTATTGTTCTCTTTTCTTCATTTGCCTCTATCTCATAATCATAATAAGATATTGAAGATTTTGTTGTTGTTATTGTAACATTTGTGGAATTATAAAGTGTGTACACAACAGTCGATGCTGTATTTGTATTTGCAAATGTTCCAGCATCAATAACAATAGTTTCGGTCGTTTCATCACCTGATGGTAAAGTTCGTTTCTCATTTATGTAATAGGAATGTATATGAGATTTTGACCAAGATAAACCTGCTCCTGTGTTTGCGGTATTTGCGTATGTTGCGCCACGATATTTTATGTCAATATATTTCGTCAAATCATTATAACGCAGAGGCCAATCAAACTGTGGATTCTTGATATTGTTTACTGAAAGAATGATCCAATGTTTCTCTGGCGAACCATACAATTTATCTGCAATTATTTCTGGAGTCTCACCATCAGAAATATCATATTTGTAGTACATTACCAATTTATCTTTTGATGTTGCATTGAATGTAAAGCGAGACATTAGATTGGTAACAACATCCAAAGATGAGTTGTCATCTGACAAATAGTATGCCGTTTGAGGAAAGTAGTTAAAATATTTTGCCATGATTGTTTATTTTATTGGTCAGTACGCTCGAATGTATTTTCAGCTCGAGAGAAAAAATCTCTACTATTAACTTCTCGGTTCACATCATATTTTGTAATAATTTGAGTTTCTTTGAATACCAACCCAAGTCTAATACCAACTGGCATACCAGTTGAACCTATTTTTGGTGTGCCTGCATCTTCCAATACTTCATACGCAGCAAAACCACTTGGCGCATAATCCACATCAACTGTTTGTAAAACACAAGTAGAAATTGGTGGTATATTTGGATTTTCTGCTCCATTATAAAAGAATTTAATATCGAATTCAGAAGGTGGAACCAAGAAATATCCACCCAAGCCGCCGGCAGAATTATTACCTAATATTTCTGGTGCTTGGTGAAACCTAATTCTGTGTATAATATTTTGTACTTCTTTTGCTTCAATTCGACTTCTCGGATAAAACATAAAGTCGAAACGAAAACTTCTAAATTCAGGAGCAGAATAGATAACTTCCATCATCGGATTAACAGTTGTTCCAGTGAATCCAGCAAATACGGCCCGCCCAGCTTGTCCTGCCATGTTAGCTAAAGCATTCAAAACAAATGGTGTTGCATTTTTAAATGCATAGTTTGCTTTTTCAGTATTACCCGCATCACTATTAACGACATTTTGTATACCAGAAAAACCTGCACCCAAAAGTGCTGCCAATCCACCACCAAGTTCAAGGCCAGCAAAGCTTTGTGATTGAGAAAAAGCTAATGTGTCTGGCATGTATAATGCAATTGTATCTGTTGTGCGTTTTGTTGTTCTGAGCCCGGTTTTAGCAAAAGTTCCGGCATTATCTGCAAAATATTGTGCCACACCTGGCAACCCTGACGCACTGTATACGTCTTGAGTTTTCTGCAATAGTCTTTGTAATTCTGGACTGCCGGATGACAATTTAAATTTTTTCTGAATGTTCTCAGAAATTACCGAAAGATCCAAATTTGAAGCAGCAGTTACAGCACCTTGAGTCACTGAAACAAAATCTGACGCACCACCATTAAAACGATTTAATCCAAGTCTATTCTGTACCGCAGTTGTTTCTTCACCAGTTGGTACTCCAGGAAATTGAGTGCGTTTTTGTTCGTTTATATGCAATATCATATAGTGACCCTTATCGATTTCACCCAAATCGATAGGATAACGCAACGTGTTAATTTTGTATTTGTCTCCAACTATTTTATTAGCTGTTCGATTTTTATCCGAAGTGAATCGTATGTCCGTAAGCGTGAATAGTGCCATATATACCCCAAGTTATTACTCATTATTTATACCACATGACCAGACAAACATACAAAGGTGTATTCAAACCTAAGAACCCACAGAAATATAAAGGTGACCCAACCAACATTATTTATCGTTCGAGTTGGGAAAAGATGGTGATGAAATACCTTGATGACAATCCGGGTGTAATTTGGTGGGGGTCTGAGGAGTTACCCATTCCCTACAGAAGTCCGATTGACCAAAAAATACATCGTTACTTTCCAGATTTCATCGTCAAGGTCAGGCGGAAAGACGGTCTGGTGATGACATATTTGTGGGAGGTTAAGCCTTATTCACAAACGAAGATGCCAGTCCAAAAACGCAAGACACATAGGTTTATCCAAGAGGCGGCAACATATGCGGTAAATCAGGAGAAGTGGAGAGCTGCCGATATCTTCTGCCGCGAGCACGGGTGGCAATTTCAAATCATAACTGAAAAAGAACTAGGCATCTAGTATAAATACGGCATGGCTTATTTAATAGATAGAATTAATGCATCCCTACAAAAAGAGGGATTAACACCGCGCACTCGAAAGTCACGTGATTGGCTTCGTTCGAAAGTTTCGGATTTAAAACCATCCAAACAATCGTTAATGAATGACATGACCAGACTCAGAGAGGGCACCATTATTGGAAAAATGTATTTTTACTTTTATGATCCTAAAACGAAGGATTCGTTGCCATATTACGATAGGTTCCCATTGGTTTTACCAATAGAACGTTACCGAGACGGTTTTCTAGGGCTGAATCTACACTACATTCACCCAAAGCAACGCATCATTCTTTTAGATAAATTAAGTGATTATGCAAATAACAATAAGTATGACGCATCGACAAGGTTGAGATTGACATATCAAACTTTGAAGGCTGCATCTAAATTGTTTGAGGCACAGCCTTGCATTAAGAGGTATCTGTTCAACCATGTTCAGTCAAGATTCCTGGAAATTTCAGCAGGTGAATGGGACATTGCTGCATTATTGCCAATGGAAAGTTTTGTTGGAGCTTCTACAAATAAAGTATATTCCGACTCAAGAAAGAAATTTTAATGTCATTCGCTCCAAATTTATTCTTGTCTAACATTAAGGCAAAGGATGGTCTCGCCAGACCAAATCGTTTTCAAGTAATTCTACCAATACCAGAGTACATTGGAAATTTTATTGAATCTGGCCTACTCGAAAAGATTATAAATCTACCAAACACAATTGCAACTGATGTGTCGGAGATATTATCGTCTTCATTTGGTGGCCAAGCACCGTCAGGTTATTCCAAATCTTCTAATCCTTCAATCACACGTTATTTGTCGATGCAGTGTGAGGCAGCTGAACTTCCAGGCAAAAGTTTAGCCACAACAGAAGTCAAGATTTACGGACCATCATTTAAAGTTCCATATCAAACACAGTATACGGAAAGCACACTTTCATTTTTATGCACTAATGATTTTTATGAAAGAAAGTTGTTTGATCGTTGGATCGAATCTATTATGCCAACAGATACAAACAATTTGAGATTTGCAAAAGACCAAGAGTCTCGTTACTTAACAAACATTAAAGTTATTCAGTATGATGACTTTATTAAACAAATTTATGCGGTTGAATTGATTGATGCTTTTCCAGTTTCAATTTCCGCACAACCATTATCTTGGTCTGATGATAATTTTCATAGACTAAGTGTTCAATTTTCTTATCAGAAGTATAGAACAATTTATCAAGGCACTTATGATTTGAAAGAGGCCGCTGCATCCATATTTGGTTCTTTTGCAGCATCCTCAATTTTTGGAAATAGATTTTAATTTAAAATGGAGATAGAATGTTACCTAAGATTGATACACCGTTATATGAACTAGAATTACCACTTCTCAAAAGGAAAGTACAGTTCAGACCATTTTTGGTCAAAGAAGAAAAAATATTGTTGATGGCCATGGAGTCGGAAGATGAAAATTCTGTTGTTCTGGGCATCAAACAAATTATGAGAAACTGTTTATTGACAGATATTGACATTGAAGATTTACCTATCTTAGATTTCGAATACTTGTTTTTAAATCTCAGAGCCAGATCCGTTGGTGAGATTATTGATTTGCAATACAAATGTAATAATGATATTCCAGGTTCTGAAGATGATAAGACTCACAAGTGTGGTAACTTAATTAATTTGTCTTTTAATGCATTGGAAGTTAAACCTGAAATTAATGAGATAAATGGAAAAATTCAATTAACACCAAAATTAGGTGTTGTGTTGAAGTATCCAACATTCAGAGCAATCGAAACAATGTCTAGTGTAAAGGACATTAATCCGGCCGAGTTTGTATCACAGACAGTCATATCATCAATTGATTACATTTATGATGAAGAGGATATGTATTATGCAAAAGACACTCCAAAAGAAGAATTGATGGATTTTGTTGATAGTTTAACAAAAGAACAATTTGGTATGATTCAAAAATTCTTTGAAAAAATTCCAAAATTAACCAAAAAAATTGATTTTAAATGTAATAAATGTAACTATGAAGAAAATATTGAAATTGAAGGCATCCAAAGTTTTTTCGGATGATTTTTCGTTATGACAGTTTATCTAACCATTTCCAAACCAATTTTGCTCTTATGCAACATCACAAATATTCTCTGAACGAATTGAATGATATGATGCCTTGGGAAAGAAATGTTTATGTAACTATGCTGCTTCGGTTTATTGAGGAAGAAAACGAGAAGCTAAAACAACAACAAATAGCAAGAAAAAGTAGAAAATAAATGGCCACAAAATTTTCACAAATATACAAACAGGAACTAAAGAGTAAAGGAATACTGAGTTCTTTGGGGTCTGCTGCACTAAAGCAAACCCAACAACGAATGGATATCAGAAACACTCTGTTTGGAGGAAGTGGTGTAATGTCTCTTGCTGGCCAAAAAATATTTGGTAAAGGATATTCGCCGTTAGAAAAAGCATCTGGAATATTATCATCATCACCAACAAGTGCTAGTTCGGGTGCCAATTCACAAGGTATCACAGACTTGTTGGCATCAAGTGATCGACAAGAAGCTCTATTGAAAGTTATCAGTAAAAATACATTCAATATGAATATGATGGCAAGAGATACAAATATTACTCGGCAAAATATAATAACGCTTACAAAAAAGGTGACTGGTCAAAGTTCCAGATCACAGGATGCATTATGGAATGATGTTAGAACAAGAAATTACGCCATAGACTCCATGTCGAAAAAGAAAAATGAAAATGCTCAGCCTGGAAATACATCACCTTCGAATACGGGTGGGTCTTCATCATTCTTGGGTAGTATTATGAGTGGTTTAGGCACAATAGCGTCACTTGGTGGTGGTATACTTGGTGGTTTGTTTGGTGTTATTAGTAGGATGTCTCCTATCTTGGCCATCGTTGGCTTAGCTGGCGCGGCCTATGTTATAAAGCAAATAGCTTCACAAGTTGACTTTACAGGCCTAAAGAAATCAATCATGGATGCAATAGGACTAGATTCGGAGTCCGATGAACCAATATTGAAGCAACTAGCTAAAAAACTAGATTCTGCATTAGGTTTGGATTCTAAGCCATTTGGAAGTTTTTATGAGTTTTTGGAAAAAAGTCCATTCATGATTAAACTTGGTGAAAAAATTAATTTGATATCTACGACAGCACTGGATTATACGAAAGCCGCATTTCAAACTTTAGCGAATGGTTTTGGTAGAGTTGGTGAAATATTTTCTTATTATTTTGGTGAGTTTTTTCATGCAAACAAAGGATTAATTTTAGGTGTTATGGGTGCAAGTATTGGTAGTCTGTTAGGTATAAAAGGTGCGGCCGCCGGTGCATTAATAGGAGCAATAGTTGGCGCAGCTACAGGAAATAAAGATTTAGCAGGCCTAACGTCGGAACTATTCGAAAAGCAAACGATGCTGGATAAATTAATTACTGATAGAGACAATTTACAAAAAAATGAAGCAAATTTGTCTTTTGATGACAAAGCTAAATTAAACGACTACAGATCAACAACAGGTGTTAGAGGAAAATCAATTAAACAACTTGAAGATAGAATTGGTGAATTACAAATCAAAATAGGAACTAAAAAAGAAGAACAAGAAAAATTAATGGATTTTTCTCCTAATTCAGTATTCAAAGACGAATTAAAAAAACTTCAACAAGAACGCGCCGACAAAGAAGCCGAAGCTAAATCACCGGTTAAAGTTTCAAGTCCTTTTGGTATGAGAACACATCCAATAACAGGACGCCAAATGATGCACGAAGGTGTGGATGCTCCTATGAAAGAAGGTGCTGACGTATATGCTGCCGAAAAAGGAACAGTGAAAATATCCGGCGCCGTAGGTAATTATGGAAATATGATTGAGATTGACCACGGAAATGGAAAAACTACCAGATATGGCCACTTAAAATCAATGAATGTCGCCGTTGGTGATATGGTTGAAAGAGGTCAAAAGATTGCTTTGGCCGGCAACACTGGAAGTTCCACAGGACCACACCTACACTTTGAAGAACGAGAAAATGGTCGAGCAACAAGACCATCAGCTGAAATGTTGGCTACAGCTGTTAGAGGACAAATGTTAAATGATAACTCGGTGCTTTTGGCTGCAGCTAATAGACAAGACAATTCATCACCGAATATAAATGTAGTGAATACACCTGCCGCAGCACCGGCACAACCAGCAAAACCACAAAATGCTGTAGCATCAGTACATAACTTTGATCCTTGGGTGGAAATTTGGGGTGCAAGCATTTTAAATCCTGCCAAAATGGGAATGTAAAAACCCCGCACTAGGCGGGGTCAAACAGTTCTCAGAAAGAGAAAAGTTTATTCTTCAGCGAGAGACTTGAAGTATTCCAAGTCATCATCTCCACCAATGTCAACTGGCGCTGCTTGACGAGGTGAAAACTTAGCTGCAGGTGGCGACAGGTCAATAGACTCAGCAGTGCTTGAAGGTGCAATGCCTTCAAAGCCCAATACTTTATCCAAACGAGCCTTCAACTGAGCGTAAGGTTTGAACAACTTTGGTTCAGTAAATTCCTTGAGGGAATATTCTTTCTTCCAAATTTTTTCCAACTCAGCATCATCTTCAGACAAGACAGACTTGCTAGCAAATTCTGATTTGTCATAGTTACGATAGCCTTCAACATTACGAATCTTCAACTTGAAGTTAGCACCTTCCCACAAATCAAACGGGTTGATTGGTGTTTCATCAGCAAACTCAGGATTCATCGCTTCGTTAATCTTGTCGAAAATTTTCTTACCGAATTTGAACAAGCGAACTTGTCCTTCATTTGACGGATTACTTGGGTCAGAAACGACCAAAATATTTGTCATGTAAGTCAGCTTACGCTTTTGTTTGCGAGCAACTTCTTTATTGGCTTCGATGCCCGAATTCCAAAGTGTACTGTTGTGTTCGCACACTGGACACTTATCGTTTAAAGTAGTCAAACAGTTATCAATAAACCAACCTCCAGGTCCTTGAAATCCGTGTGTGAATACTCGAACCCATGGCAGAGCATCATCACCATCAATTGCTGGACTTGGCAAGAAACGAATTATCGCCATGCCGTTGCCAGCTTTATCAACTTCTGGTTGCCAGAATCTGGTGTCATCTTTAGAACCGGCTTCTGCTGGAGTGCCGGTTGCTTCAATCGCTTTTGACAGTTTATCGAACTTGCCGCGATTGCGTTGTAAATTTTCGAATGTACTCATATGTATTTCCTTGTATAAATTGTATTACGTTGTATATTTTTGTCCACATTATCATAATATAGACTTATATAGGTCACCTGTTCAGAAGTTTATCCAACATCATCAAAGTGTTATCTATATCTCTGTGAAGTACACCAATGCCGCCCGCACCAATGAAGGCTTGAATAACATCTTGTGTATCATCAATCAATATCGATTCTGGTGTAGCGTAATCAGATTTCGCCTTACGACCAGAAACAATATTCGCTTTAAATGGAATGCCTTTATCAGACAACCATTCAATTTTTTGATAGGCAACTTCTTGGTGGTATTTTTGACCACCAGAAGATGAAAGAATCTCTACCTCGATTTCATTTTCTTGTTGATATTGTGTAATATAAGTCAACAAGTCTCGACCACCTGGCCACCAGTCCAATGTTTTAAATTGTTCTGTTTGCACGAAATGGTCCCAATTCACACTGAAGTTTTTCCGGTCACGCATGGAGCCGGGCAACTCATCATATAGTTCAAGGTATCGGCGTTCAAAGTTACACAGAACGCCGTCCATATCGAGGTAGATTTTCTTTATCATATCATTTTCTTTAGAATAAGTTTATATTTTAACACATCCTGTGGTAGAAATGTGGCATACTTGAGCAATCTTAACCGAAACTCTGGCCACCGAATTGTGTCGGCAATTTTAGAATTCCAGTTGGGTTCAAAACCAAGTATCTTATTCAAAATGCACAAGGTTTCAATTTGTGTTACCTTCTGCATGGTCTTGCGTAAAATCACAGGGTAATCACCGTCATTCACTTTGAACAAATCGTTTGGATTTTCACAACCATCAAATAGTAGGTGACAATCGTTTTCGAAAAAGTACGATAGTGATTGTAACACCTTTTGATGGGTCTTGTAATTAATATCTGCTTCTTCAGTTAACAAATCACCAGCCCAAGTGTTAGGTTTCTCAACCAAGTTGGACACGAAAAATAATTCCATGTCATCCTTGCTTGTGTACTTCCTAGACAACTTGTGAAAGTGGTATTTGTCACGCCTATTCTCAAACGCTTCAACTGAGATATTACTTTTACCATGGTATTTAAAGTAATCGTAAGATTCTCGGTTGAAGTGTAATTTTAATGAATTGAATAGTGCAAATGTTTCATAACCAGTCATATAGGTAAACGAGATTTCTTCACTTTCAACATATTCAAATCAGAAGCCAACAACTCAATTTTCGATTTTAAATTCGAATTAATTAATGTTGCGGCGACTTCTGTTTCGAGGCCAGTTTCTGCACAATACTCAACTACAGCTTCAAGATGATTGATGTTTCTTTCGGAGACTAATCTATCAATCTCCACAGAAAACTTCTTCATTTCTTCTTTAGTTGGCATTACTTCACAATCGTTTCATACAACTGTTCAAACTGTTCGTGCGTGGCCACTTCTTCATCATAGTTTTGTTTATGATAAACTTTGACCAAACGCTGTACAACAGGTTTAGGTAATTTCAAATCATCTGAAACTTTCTTCACTGCTTCTTTAATGAAGTCTTTTTCTCCGTCCATTCGTGTCATAGAATTCGAACACTCTTTTATAGCATCTAGCAATTTCTTGCGGTCTGCTTCACTGGAGATTTGATTAATGCTAAATTGTTTCACTGCCATAATATACTCCTAAATTATTTCTTTGTTGCCGCCAAGGTGATGCAAACCGGATTAGAGTTTGTTTCATATGCACATTTAACAGACAATGGATCGATGCCTTTTGAAATGGCAGCTTCGATGTTTTTAGCCATGTTGTTGCGGTCGTTTAAATTATACATGACTCCCCCAATGATTGCGGTACACAATACGATTGTAATAGAAATACATATAGTAATAAGGTCTTTGTTCATATTAAATAACTCCTTTTGTTCGGTCAATTTTATCACCTTTGCTCTTGTAGAAAATATGCCTGCCAATTTTAGTCTCCTTCTGAAGTTTTGTCCAATTTGGATTAACATAATCTGCATGATAATATGTCGCACCGTTTGTAACATCCTCCATGCGGTCAAAATTGATGTACAGGTTTGTTGCTAACTCTCTAATGTCATTATACAACTTTGTACTCTTGATTGTCAACCGTTTTGAGGTAAAGAAAGAATCACAATACCAAGAAAATTGGCATGTGTTACCGGTCTTTTGGGTTACTACATCACAAATGTTACCAGCATAGTTGCCGGTCTGTACACGATTCAGTGTAACAAACGCAACAGCCATTTGACCAGCAACGGGTTCATGTGCCGACTCGAAATAGATATTCTCAGCCAGACATGTCACATGTTTTTTTGCCTCTTCGGATAGAGACTGATAGCTTGCCTTGAATGGCATAATGTTGTGTAAATCAACATTGATTGAAGCTAACATTAAAATAACACTTGATAAAAGTGCGCTTAAAAGCACAATCTTACTTTGCATTTTATTCCTTTCTGTGTGTGAAATAGGCCGAATAAACGGCCTATCTTTCCCTTACAACTTCTTAGAGACCTTGACGGGCTCAGGAATGTTTGAAACAAAACCATTTAAAGCTTGCGCCTTGGAAATGATTTCTTGTTCCGATGGGAATGGTGGATATTCTGGCTGATTCGGTAACTGTTGTCCTTGAGTGCGAGCATTCTCGGAAGCTACTTGCCAGTTATTGTGTGCAACTTCACGCTTAGACATATACTCTTGTTCGAGCATGTCTTTGCCAAGTTTTAGAAGTTCAAGACGGATCTCGAACGGTGTCATATTACTCATTATAATCTCCTTGTGTGTATGAGTGTAAAATGGTGGTTTTATTGGGTTCCACCAACCCATTGTCTATTATATAGGTATTACTTTTTTGCAGGTTCAGTTTTAGCCGGTTCAGCTTTCTTGGCTGCAGGCTTAACTTCTTCTTTTTTGGCTGCCGGTTTAGCTTCTTCTTTCTTTGCAGGTTCAGCTGCGAAAGAAACAGTTGCGAATGCCAACATTACTAGTGCGATAATTGATTTCATATTAATTCCTTATATAAGTTAAAATTAATAGGTTATTCTGTTACGAGGAAACCTATAAAAACCCCAATTAGTTTACTACCATTCATTTAAACGGAGGGCCACCAACCCAAATCACAAGAGAACGGCGCACTCCTTTGGTGACTGGCTGGACTCGGTGCATAACATACGATGGAAAAAACCATGCTCTACCTCTCTTAGTTTCCAATGTCTGAGGTGTATCTGTAGATATTCGCACTTGGAATTCTCCTCCTTCAAACTCCGACTGATCGGACAACATCAAAGCAATAGACAGTTTGCGTGGAGCGTTAGTATCTTTAGCGCTAGCATCGGTGTGCCAGTCGTAATGTCCTTTGTTGTCAGAACTGTAAATGCCCAACTGCATTGGTTCATAAAAACCAGTTAAGTCAAACTGAAAAAACCGGCGGTTTACTTCGGCCACAATCTTAGACAGTTTATCCCAAATAGGTAGTAGTTCCTGCTTCGGCCCTAACCAACCAACTTGTGTTACACGTACATCATCATTCACGGTACCAGTACCAACGGATGCCTTTTCAGTTGCTAGCCACTCAGGCTGCGCCAACAGGAGATTAATCTCCGCATCAGTTAAAAACCCATCCCAGAGGGCCATTTCGTCTTTACCAAAACCGTTAACAGGCTCAATTGGATACAACATTAATAGCCCCTCGGTTTCTTAGCCCAAGGATTTAATGCAACAGACATGCGTGTGCCGGTGTAGTCCTCAACCCCATGAAGCAAACCGGGAGCAAACGCCACCAGTCGGTTAGTCTTGGGTACAATAGAAATTGAATTAGTCATAAATTTACCGCCATTTAAGGCTTGTATGTCAGCGTAAAAGACGATGCTACAAATTGGCATAGCTATTTCGCCCGTAAGATTTGTCAAGGTTTCGTCCTTGTCAATGTGCCAATTAGGTTTGGTGCCGTGGTGTGCCCACTGTTCCACTCCATTCATGGCGGTTAAATTAAAAACACGGCGCACGTGTGCTAGAATATCAGCCATCGGAGTTGATCCTGTCATACATTCATCCAAACTGCCATCAACCCACTGCATTTTTCGATTGTCGGGAACACTAAAAAAGTCCTGAGTAATCTTAAGGTTGTCTGCATCCAGAACATCATCCATAACTATCAACATTTTGTGTACACCAATGCAAGCGTAAGACGATAGAATGCGGCTATATGAGACTGTGGTCGAATAGTGTGTGGAATCTTGGCATCAAACGCAATTAGTCTGCCGGGTGTGTATGCACTAGCAAACATAATGTTTTTGCCGGCCTCATCAAAAAACAAAGTCTCGCCGTGCCAGCCATCGTGCCATTCTAAGTTGACATAGTAGAGCAGTATTTTATCTTCTGGATGCGAATGTACAAAATTTACATCTGCTGGCGTAGATAGGTTCAGTACGCACTTAGTGAGTGTGTGTCCGATCATTTCATCAGCAGCAGGAGTTTTGTTTAGGCGTTCCACAATCTCAATCTTAGACAAGTCTTCAGCAGAATAAACTGAGTGTAGGAACTGATGTTTTTTGTTTTCAATAATAGAGCCATCTGCCCAGCCGATTTGAAACTTTGAAGCATGTGCAAACGCATACAGATTGTTACGATACTCCATGTCAAATACGTTGTCATATACGCGCAATTTTCGGCCGTTGTCAACCTCAGCTTCTATAATCATTTGGTTGCGAAGCATTCAAGAACCTCATCATATTTTAGTTTTGCAAAACACAGAGAAAGCAACCGGCGAGCTTTGTTTGGTTTTAAGGTGACCGAGTGTGGAGTATCTGTATCCATCAGCCAAATTTCATTGGTGGCAGCACAAAATTCTTCCTCAAAATCTGATTTCTGAGTTTCTCGGTTCCAATGGTAGAACGTGGTAGTTTCACCGCTCGTTTCAAGGTATATATTAATGCTGGTTTTCTTTCCGTAATCCCTGTGTGCAGGCAGCACAGGGTTAGGTGTATCGATGGCCGGCAACTCCAAAAGCAGAACATATGGATACTCAAGATTCAGCAACTTACTTGGAAGCTGCTCAATAAGGCGTTTCTCATTGCTAACGCTTTTATTTTTTGCACTCCATCCGCTTTCAGCCAGCGCATCGTAGTCTCCTGGCAAGCCCTTGCTATATCGTTGCAATACCGCATAATCTCGAAATGGTGTGATGGTAGCCTCAGCCAGAAAACCCATGTCAATATGATAGTCAAGTTTTGTCGCATGTTTCATTTAAACTCTAATCCATATACATCTGTAACCGCAACCGCGGTGGTACCCGCTGACCTAACTGAAATTTGTCGTGGAGCTACATAGTTCTGCTCATTGATTGTCAGAGTTCCGGAGCAAAGAAACAGAGATGTACCTTCGGGTAACGCAATCGACTGTCCCATCTTCACATCACGTACTTCAATGAGAGGCACGTAGTTTTGATTAACTTTAGGGTCGTAACACCAAGAAACGCTGGGCACATTGACAGTGGCGGCATACACAGCATCTTCATATGTGCCGTTCTTGAACCATCCGGGAATGCACTGGTGAACTACTTCTCCAGTCTGCTTGTCCCGTACAGTCACGCTGCCTTCGGTAAACAATAGTAAGGTTTTACTGTCAGCATAAGTTGTGGTGTCGGATGTGTATCCAGCTTCATATTCGTTCGAGTACAAAATTCGGCCAAAAGCTGCGTGAGGTTTGCGTATCATGTTTACACCATATCAAGAGGAGTTATGAAAGTGGTGGCCAGCTCGCTAACAGTAAATTCGTGCGTCTGGCCGACTAACGATTTAAGCGCAGCGATCCGTTCTGGATCAGCAACAAACCTTTCTCTGGCCTCTTGCTGCTGGGCGTGGTACATTCCTGCTCTAGCCAACTCTTTTTTTAGCTGTGTTATATCAGTTACCTCCGGCCACATGGTCAGTGGTTGAAACGCATATGCTGTATAGGCTTCCGGGTCTTGGTTTGCTGTTGTATCTGAAGCAAACGAGATTAACAACGAGTTGGTATCCTCTTCGTAGCTCTTGATTTTAAATTTAACAATATCCATATTTACTCCAATTTAACGATATTCATATTTACTACAATTTAACCTGCTGGGCCATTCCGCTGGCCAGTTGATGACCATGTAACATTCCAGCCGCCAGTAACATAAAAGCCTGCTGGACCGCCGGCACCACCGGGACGTGGGTTATGACCACCAGTTGCTTG
>Ga0208966_1000089_pt1 | contig 28060 bp, 41 predicted proteins | sample GreLakmeHU45MSRF_FD_187701 | JGI IMG/M metagenome (GOLD analysis project Ga0208966, IMG submission 187701) | Freshwater lentic microbial communities from great Laurentian Lakes, MI, USA - Great Lakes metaG HU45MSRF (SPAdes) | ecosystem: Environmental > Aquatic > Freshwater > Lake | place: Great...
AAAAGACATCTTCAGTACAGACAATATCAAAACGCTTGCTGGCGCAGGATTGGGTGCCGCTGGATTGATGTCTCTTTACAATTCTTTTAAGGACAAAGAGACAAACTCATACAAACCTGCCGCGTACACGCCACCAGCAATTCCCCCGCGCACAACTGACTTTGGCATGGGCCCAGCAAGAACGGTGAATCCTCAAATGGGTGGCTTGCAAACAATGACGCCAAGCCAGCAAGAGAATCTGTACACAAACTTGGGGGTTGCTGGCTACGAGCAAGAACATGAAGACCCTGTCGAGGATCCCGTTGAGGATCCCGCAGTTGCTCAATCTATGGCAGATGGCGGCTATGCCCAACCGCAACAATCTCAATCTACCTCGCCATCTTATTTCACTTATGGCGTGCCACAAGACCCATTAGAGGTGCTTGGCGTGCGCCAGCCCCAAGAGAAAGCTCAAGGCGGTGGATTGCAAATGAGACAAGGTGGCTTGCCCCACCCAACCGCAGGCGTGCCAATAATCCAAGGGCGCCAAGATTACCGCCGAGGCGCGGCAGTCAACGGCGAGGGTGATGGGCAAAGCGACGATATACCCGCTATGCTGGCTGATGGAGAATACGTCTTTGACTCTGATGTTGTTGCCGCACTGGGCAATGGGTCAAACAAAGCTGGCGCAAAAGTGTTAGACAAGTTCCGCGAGTCCATCCGCGCACACAAGCGATCAGCGCCAATTGGCAAAATTCCACCAAAGGCTAAATCGCCCTTGGCTTACCTGAAAGAGGCAAAATAATGGCTATGTTTCAAGGCTCCCCCTTAGAAAATATAACGACGGTAAAGTCAACGCAGGATACTGTTCCTCAGTACGTTACCGACTACCAACAAGACATCATAAATCTTGGTAAAAACGCCGTTCAACAAGGTGGCGTGGCTAATCTGTCGCCGTTGACTCAGCAAGCCATGAACATGGCTCCACAGGTTGCGTTTGCAGGCGCAACCAGCGCTGGCACAGGGCAAGATCTTTTGACTCAAGCTGGGTACACAGGGTCAAATCAGATTGTTCAAAATTATATGAATCCATACACGCAAAACGTGGTGGATGAAATGGCGCGTTTATCAGGCAAAAACCAGCGTGAAAATATTATGCCCGCGCTAGATGCTGGGTCGATTGCAACAGGTAATTTTGGATCAGGGCGCATGGCAAACGTGCAAGGTCAAACCCTTGCTGATATTCAAGCGGCTTTGACGGGCCAGCAATATGGCGCACTAAGCAAAGGTTACACAGATGCTATGAGTGCGGCGTCAAATGACCTAAATCGTGGCGTGCAAGCTGGCTCAGCGTTAAACAACACAGCGCAAATTCAAAATGCAATTGGCACAAGTGGGTTGAAGTCAATGGCTGATTTGGGCGGGCTTGCGCAAACAAACGAGCAGGCTAAGTTGGACTACCCAATGGCGCAAGCGTCAAAGTTCTCGCAGTTGATGGCAAACCAAGACGTTCCTAAAGGGCAGACTGGGGCAACCACCGCCCCGGGTTCTCAGGGCCAGTACGGCATGAGCGGTTTGCAAGAAATGATTGCTTTGTACGCCCTTTATCAAGCAATCAATGATCCAACCACCAAGCCCTCTGAACTGTCAGGACTCATTAGCACGCCCAAGGCGGCAGAGGGTGGTTCAATTACTTCAACGGGTTCACAAGTTCCCGAGGGTGCTGTTTTTTATGATGAAGACGGCAATTTTTATGACGCCGAAGGCAACAAGATAGGATAAAAAAATGGCAGTCGTACCCGACCAATTGCAAGCTCCTCAAGGTGGTTTAAGCCAAGTTGCGCCACCTGCGCAAGCAAGCACGCCTATAAACCCTACCAAGGCGGCCATGGATGCCCGAATTGGTGAGGAAGAAACGCCTGAAGATCCCATAGAAAAAGCAACGCGGAAAATGGCGGTGGACAGAGAAGTTCTCACTGCACAGATTGACAAGCTGTCTAAATCGTTAAGTGCACGCCAAAACCTACCGTTCAACCCCATGTATTTGGAAATAGCAAGAGCCGCCGCAAAGCCTGCGTCTACGGGTAGCGCAATTGAAGCTCTTGGCAATATTGGTGGCGCTTATGGTGATGCGTACCTAAAAGAAAACCAACGCCAAATAGACATTGAAAAAGATCAGGTTGATTTGCTCAAGCAAAAGCAAGCATTGAATCAAATGGGTCTTGAGCAAGAGATAAGAGCCAACTACTTTAAAGACCCAAACGCCAAAAAGATGCCAGCAGGAGCCCCCGCAGGAGCCCCCGCAGGAGCCGCAGAAGCCGCACCATCTGCGCCAACAACGACTGGAGGTGTGCAAACTATTGAGCCGCCGCCCGGCTTTGTTCAACCAAATCAAATGCGCCGCGTAACTGATAGGGACATTGCTATGTTGCAAGGCTCATTTCCCAAATTTGCTGAAGAACTAAAGGGCTTATCTACTCTCCAACAAAAAGCTCAAGTGGTCAGCACCGAGGGCATTTGGGACACCATGTCAAACAGATGGGTGGTGAAATTCCAATCCAGTATTGAGCGCCCCATGCGCGTAATTGGCAATGTGAAAATGACCAAGGATCAGTCTGATAAATACGATCAGTTGGAGAGAAGCTTACAGGGCAAATCCGAACAAGAAAAAAATGATGCCGTTGCTAATTTTGCGGCTGATGCTGGTCTTGGTGGCGTGCGCAGAGCCGCTGATGGAAAAATTACAGGGTTCCAAGGGGCGGCAGAAAAAGAGCTTTCCCAAGAAGAAGCCAAACAAAGAATGAAGGACAGGGTAGAGGCAGATAAAGTAAGTTCTGAAAAAATCTTTACCGATGGAACGCGGGCTCAGGCTACCAAACAAGCCGCGCAGATCTTGTACAAGCTGTCTACGGATCCTGAAAGAAAAGGAGCTTTTGGCGTTTTGAACAAACCCGGCGTCTTAAACGCAATAGCCGTTGCAGTTGCTCAATTTTTGGATAAGGGATCTTTTGGCACCGCAGGCTTGGAACAAGCTGTACGCACCGCTGGAGGCACCGAAAAGGAAATAGAAGCCGCCTCCTATGTTGCGTCAGTGCAGGGTCACTTGCAACTTATGGCGGCTCAAGACTTTCTAAAAGGTCAAGGCGCTGTTTCTGATGCTGAGCGCCGCTTGATAGCCAACCTTGTTGGATCCCTATCAGACACGCCAAGATCTGTGGCTATGAAGGCCAAGGTAGTAGAAGCGCGTGCCAATTTTGATCAACTTGTTGCGGACGCCTTTTACGAATGGAGAAATAAAACTGGAAATTCAACAAGGACAGTACAAGATTTTTATCGTGAAAAAGACGGTGAATACAAAACATTGTTTAAAGAATACGACGAGCACATGAGCGGTTTGTACTCGCACTATTTTGGGGGGTCAAGCAAGCCAGCGGCAAACGCCCCTCCTGCTCCTGCGCCTGCTCCTGCGGTACCCTCTAAAGCACCCACAACGCAAGACCAAACACCAAAAGCACCTCGTCCAGTTGGCCCCCTTGAACAGCGCCTTAGAGACAAAAAGAAAGCAGGCTCCTAATGGACTTTGCCAAGCTATCCGCAGATCAAAAACAATATGCTCTTGCCATTGCTGACAAGGCAAGGGAGATGGGCGTTGACCCTGAACTGGCACTTGCTGTTGCTTTCAACGAAAGTAAATTTGACCCCAAGGCTATTGGTGATCCAATAAAAGGGGATCCAAACCGCCGAGCAATTGGCTTGATGCAGATAGACCCTGTGAACGTCAAGGGTCTCAAAATGACACTTGAGGATTTAAATGATCCTGACAAAAATATTGCGGCAGGCATACAGATTCTTAGGGAAAACTTAGACAGGTACAAAGGGAACACACGCGCCGCTTTAGTTGCCTATCAATCAAGTCTTGATTATGCAAAAAAATACTTGGCGTCCAACGAAGACTTTGATGTATTGCCAGCCGCAACGCGCAAGTACCTTGAGGACATTGATGCAATGCACAATACAGACGCGGTGGGTTATCTAAACAAGGATGACCTAAAGCCTGTAGCAAGCAAGGCGGGCCCAAGCAAGTTTGGAGACCTACCTCCACTTGAGGAAAGCCAAGCACCCATTGTGGACGTCACTCAATCACAAGAACCTCCTCCAAAGTTTGGGCACTATGATGAAAACAAAATTGTGGAGCAAGAAGAGGCGGCAAAAACTGCCCCACCGCCTGAGCCAACGATGTATGACCGCGCCAACAAAACGCTTACTGACGTTTACAACGCCGCCGACAAAAATCGTGAATTAACTGGAGCCGTTGCCGCAAGTGGCACGGCAGGTTTGTTGCTAGGAAAGTACGGCAAAGATACGCTGGACAAGCAAACTGAAGTTCTTGATCAAGCCAAACGTAATTCGTTGTTGGCTGAAAAAAGCCGCGAGGTTGGCAACAGAATTAACTCAGGATTTACAGGCGAGTCCTCGCAGGCGTTGGATGAGCTTGATGAGGTGCTTGCCCAGCGCAAACAAAACTTACTTGTACGCGAAGAGGAGCTTCGCAAGCTACAGGCCCAATTGGCAGATAAAGCGCCGCCTGACTTTAAGGGTGCCCAAAAATATACAGACACTTTGGGTGGCGAGGATGTGCCCTTTGAGCAAAAGAAGGGGGCTGAAAATTTTCGGGGCGATAACACCAAGGGCGGGCAAAACATCATTAACCAAAACAGCGCCAACAAACGGCGACTTGAAAAAATTGGGTTGTCTAACTATAGCTTGACCGAACCCGCACCGGGGCAACTCGCAGTCCCCGACGACATAGCCAAAGAACGCAACGCCAAGCTACTTGCTGAGCAACAAGCCCAAAACAAAGCCGCCTTGGATGCCCAGCAAAAAGCAGAGATTGCCCGTAAGGAGCTAGAAGAAACTCAACGTGCACGCGACCAAGCCGCTAAAGCTCACGCAAGGGCTATGCAAGCCTCAGGCAAAAGCGCCGCTGAATTGGGCGGGGACGTTGAGATAGCTAAGGCAATGGAAGCTGATGCGGCAAAACGTGCACCCACAGGGTTGGGCAAGGCAGGCGTGTTTGCTGGCAAGGTGGCTGGCAAGACCATAGGGGCGCTTGCGGGTATCTCGGTGCCGCTTGCCGCGGATGAGGCGGCTAAGAGATTTAATAGTGGGGACACGGTTGGGGGGATTCTTTCAGCCGCTGAGGCGGTGACAGCGGTGATGGCTATGTTGCCCCCCGGTACGCCCCTCACAGCCGCCCTAAAAGCCGCTGGCATTGGTGGCGGTCTTGCCATCGCCGTCATTGATCACTTCCGAAACAAGGGCGGCAAGCCTGCTAAGCCAGCGCCTAAGCCAGCGCCAAAACCACCATCAGGCGGCCTGACCCAGTACAAAGAAAGAAAGCCCAACGGCATCTACAAAGACGCCTATGGGCGGTATCATGGGTGAAGCAGTTGCCTGCTCCTTTGCCCCACTTCGGTGGGGCTTTTTTTAGCTATATTTTTTTAACTTTTCGTCAGCCCATTGACTCAGTTGAGCGCCAACATTCTCGTTGAGACTTGAAACAAACGAAATTGCCTCGCGGTATGCCCGCTCAGTCTTTTCGTACGCCACCGCCTTTTCGACGTTCTCTGCAAACTGGATGTAGTCAATGTCAACGGCTAACACCGCGCCTACACGCGGGTGACCGCTGTGAAAAAATATCTCTCTGATTTTGCTTTCGGTCAGCATGTAACCCTCACTTGTGTTTGTTTTTCAATTGCCAAAATTGGAGCAGGTGCATGAACATGTCCCACCCGCGCTCTAAATCCTCTTGTGACCACTCCTTGACCACCACCAAGCCCTTGACACTGCGACTGACAAATACATTGGCACAGCGGGCGTTGTGGAGCCCCAAACCAATTCTGTACGCCGCTAACTGCATCAGGTGTTCGTCATAGCCTTCGACCTTTGCTGGGTCAAAGAACTCTTTAGTTTTGATATCTATGACAACACCGCCGTCTGCTGTTGAGTGCAAGTCACATTTGCCGCCAAACCCGTGCTCATTGGCAAACGACTTTTCAGCTACCCAAGACTGAAAACCAAATGCCTCATTTATTCGGTGATCAGCCCCAACAACGTGCTCGACGTGCTGAGTAGCTGTAGCAGGCGTGCCCTCGTAGAAGGATTGGATTGACGTGTGGATGTTTGTGCCAGCATCAGCCGCTGAGCGCCCCTGCTCCTTACTGTCATCAATGATCCTCGCTATGTAGTCGTCCTCAGGCTCGTTATCGCGCCGTGGCAGGGTCAGAGCGGCAAGCAAGACCTGCTTCTGTAGCCATATGGTCAAGGCAGGCTTAGCGGCTACATTGAGCACCGTGGTGACGCTGGGCACCAAGCTGAGCTTGCGGGCATCTCTCAGGGTTGTATTACGTTGCCCGCCCTTGGCGGCTTCAACGGTGTACATGGGCGCACCCTCGCGGGTGTACCAATGGTTTGATTCGCTGGCGCGTGGTTCTTTTGCTTCAATTGACATGTTTTTCCTTACGGCCTCGTTTTAAAGATGGTTCGCCATTTTTCTTGTAACCGTATGGCGCAGGTGAGGAAGACTCTGTTTCTGCCCTGTTAATAAAATGAAGACCAATTTCTAAAATGATTTCATCTATTTTGTCTACGCTCCACATAGCGCCACTGTGTTTTTCGTAAGCTGGCTCTAGCCCAATGCTTTTTAAAAAAGCAATCGGCAATTGCAAGCCAACTATTGTGCTTAACCTTGATGTTGATATGGTGTTCATGTCTGCTCCTAAAAAAGTTTACCTTGCGAAGGTGGAAAATATTCATTCATCAATTGCTCGTAGTCAAAATACTCTTTAAAGCATTCTGAAATATGAACTAAATTTTGGCTGACGACTTCAACATCGCCTTTGTAGGTATAAACTTTTTCAGGTATTTTTTGTACACCATGAACAAAGTCCACGCCCAATTTTGTGGCTTTCCACATGCCCGAATGCTTGTTTTTAGGGTCATCGTTGCCCCGCCTTACAACCAACTCCCACCACCTAAGGGTAGCTAATTGATTAGATCTAACAAGCCATCGAGGGGCATTTGTAGGAACATCAACCCAACCATTTTCGTCTTTACCTGCTTGGCACAACCACATTAAAGAATGAGCCATGGTTTTGTTGATATTCCTTGCGTAGATCCTGCCCCACCTGTCGCAAACAGGGCAGTAACCACCATCATGCTCAATGGTGGCTCTCCAACTTTTTCGAAGTTGATCCCTGTCCATGGTCAGAACGGTATATCGTCAACCATGTCATCAAAGCCCGAACCACCGCTAGGCGCTGACGCACCGCCGCGTTTGATAGCCGCCTGCCACTCAGGAGACTTTTCAATCTTGGCTTTGGTGCTTTTACCAAACGTATCAAACAAATCCATGTCGGGGTTTGAAATAGAGAACATCCCAATCTTGTTAAAACCAAGGGGCACGGTGTCTTTCAACACCTTGGGCACAGGATTGATATTTTTGATGTTGGTGTACTGCTTACCGTCCTGCCCAGTCTCTTTGGAAATGGCAAGCATTGCCCATACGCCAAGCAACTTCTCGATGTTAAAACCTTGAAGCTCTTCGGGGGTAAATGCACGCCCACGCCAAGCTTCCAAGTCAGCACGTAAGGTGGCTTTTTCGCCAAGGCTCAGCGTAAAGTTCTTGCTGATGGACATGGGCTCACCCTTGTCGGTGACCAACGGTTTGCCTGAATCATCCTCGCCATGCACCTCAAACTGAAGCATGACTTTGTGTTGAAACTTGGTGTCGCCCTTGTAAGTAACCTCTTGGGTGCCAAGATCAACAATTCGGTAGCACCGCGCTAGGTGCATACCTGCGGGTACTGGGGTAAAGCTACCACCACCGCTATCAGACGCTATAAGACTCATGTTCGTTCCTTTTTAAGTTTTCCAAAAATTGACTCTTGGGCATGCCACATTCTGCGCGGATCAAAACCCAATCGTCAGGGGTAGCGGCGCCAGCCTCAGCCTTTTGCAAAGCCTCCTCTAGCACACGCATTCTGTCTACAAAAAGTTCTATTACTTCGTTGTCGTCAATCATAAAAATACATCCAGTTCGCTATATGTTCAGCAATAAAAACAGCCACAAGCACCAGCGCAAGAAGGATTGCGCCAAACACAAAATCACCAATTCCAAAAGCTTCTTTGTCTTTTTTCAATAACGCTTTTTGCAGTTTGTCTTCGTCATCTTGATCTTTGTCCATGATTCGCTTTCGTTAAATGTTTCTAACCTTACCACGTTTAACGTGTCGATACACAAAACGGTTGACACGTTCCAAATTAGTGTAACATCAAAGAATATAACAAGGAAACCAAAATGACGCTACAAGAATATTTTAAAGACAAGCCGCGAGGTGCGCAGTCATTGCTGGCAAAGCAACTCGGTATCAGTAGAACGTGGTTGTCACTCATCCTCACAGGTAAACGCCAACCATCACCACGCTTAGCTATGGAGATCGAGCGACACACCTTACGCAGTGTTAAACGCGTTGATTTGCTCCCTGAACTTTTTAGCAAGGCTGTCAAATGAACTGGTACAAATTTAACATTGTTGAATTTTACGAAAAGTTGGGTGACCTTACCGTGCTAGAGGAACTTGTGTATCGGAGGTTAATTGACTTGTATTACCTCAACGAAGAGCCCTTGCCAAACAACCTTTTGGAACTTATAGATGCCGTGGACATGGGCGACGAACATACAGTTGAGCGCGTATTGGAATCGTTTTTTCTGCTTGGCAAAGAAGATGACTGTTGGCACGACGAAGCCATTGATCGTGACTTGATGAACCGTAAGCATCAAGTATCTATGAACCGACAGATCGGCCAAAAGGGTGGTCGTCCTAAGTCAACCAAGGCGTAGTGTTAAACGTTATGGTACGATCCTGTCACAATTTCTTTTTGTAACGATGACCAACAGCGCGAGGTTTCTATGCACTACTACCAATTTAACATCGGTGACTACCAGTCCCACACGGCACACCTTGAGCCGCTTGAGGACTTGACCTACAGGCGCTTGCTTGATTGGTACTACCTCCACGAAACACCCATACCCACTGATTTAACTCAGGTTGCACGACAAATTAGGATGCGTTCGCATAGCGAGTGCATTGCAACCGTATTGCAAGAGTATTTCGAGTGCACTGATGCGGGGTGGGTGCATCACAGGGCAAACAAGGAAATAGCCAAGACAGGTGAAAAGTCTGAGAAGGCAAGTGCAAGCGCTAAAGTCAGGTGGGATAAGGTCAAAGATGCGAACGCATTGCCAACGCAATCCGATAGCAATGCTACACATAACACAGAACACAAGACACAAGACACAATTAAAGAAGCTAAAGCTTCTTTGTCGGTAGCTTCGCTCCCAACCTGCCCGCATAAGGAAATTTTGAAGCTTTGGCAAACCAAGTTACCGAACCTTGTTCAACCAAGGGTATGGGAGGGAGCTAGGCAGGCTTCTTTGCGGCAAAGATGGATTCAGGCATCCAAGCCCTCGGAATTCTCAAAAAAGGGATATAGCACCGTTCCTGAGGGTTTGACATGGTGGTCAAGCTTCTTTGATTACATAGCCGATGACACCAAGCTGGCTAAGGGCTTTGAAACTAACGGGCGAGTGTGGGTGCCCGATCTTGAGTGGGTGGTCAATGCGACCAATTTTCAAAAAATCATTGATGGAAAGTACAACAAATGAGCTTCGAGAAACCAAAAGACAAGTTTGACATTGACGCGTTTGAGGGCAAATCCTTGATGTGCCAAGTAGCTGGATGCGGCAAGCCTTGGTCAGTCAACATGGGCTGGCGCAAGTGCTCAGCGCATGCGTGGGGCAAGGATCCTGATTATGGGCTTTCATCAGTTCCAAAGGTTGCCTTTAAGCATCCACCCGTTAAGCCTTTCAGCGAAATTGACGACGAGCCGTTCTGATGCCTTACGCAAAACCAAACTTGGATCAAGGAGTTCTTTTTGGCGAGCAAGAAGCTTGGAGAGAAGAATGGCAAGGTATGCCTGAGTTTGAACAAAAAAACTTGTTGCCGGAATATTCTGTGCGAATCAATTTTGCTACATATGAAGACATGCAAAATTTTGCATCCATGATTGGTCAAACCATTTCAGCCAAAACGCAATCCATTTGGTATCCCAAGCAGATGCGGGAAGACCTTTCGGGGAAGCGATATGTTGAATAAATACCCTATCTACATTGTTTCTAAAGGGCGGTGGGATAAACGCCTGACGGCAAACTCTCTTGACGAAATGGGTGTGGATTACAAAATAATTGTTGAAAAACAAGAGTTTGAAAATTACGCAAACGCAGTGGGTGAATCAAAGGTTTTGATTCTTCCGCAATTGTATTTGGATGAGTACGTTACATGTGATGAGTTGGGTGACAACAAGGGTAAAGGCCCCGGGGCGGCTCGTAATTTTGCCCTTGACCACAGCAATGCTGAGCGTCATTGGGTCATGGACGACAACATGGATGGCTTTTACCGCCTAAACCAAAATTTAAAAATCAAATGTTTGACTCCCTCAATTTTTAGAGCGGCTGAGGATTTTGTTGACAGGTATGAAAACGTCCCGCTGGCTGGATTTAATTACGCCATGTTTGCCAAGCGCAAAGACAGCCTTCCTCCATTTGTTTTGAATACAAGAATCTACTCTTGCTTGTTGGTTAGCAATTCAATCAAGCATCGGTGGGAAGGGCGCTATAACGAAGACACTCACTTGTCCCTTAGGGTTCTAAAAGATGGGGATTGCACAATTCAATTTAATGCTTTTCTTGCGGATAAAGTAAGAACGCAAACCATGAAGGGCGGCAACACAGATATGTTTTACGCCAAAGAGGGCACATTAAACAAATCTCAGATGCTTGAGCAACTTCATGCAGATTGCGCAAGGGTGGTGTGGAAGTTTGATCGGTGGCATCATTTTGTTGACTACAACCAATTTAAAAAAAATAAATTGAAGCGCAAGGCAAGTTGGAATTACGTTGGCGTAAATAATTTTGGAATGAAACTTGTGAGGCGCACTGATGAACAAACATGAAGCGAACCAAATCCTCGACAAAGCCCGCGAAGGTGAACCTTGCCCCGAGGATTTCATTACTCTCCTCCTCCATATCACAGGAGACCTTGGAGCACATGCGCCAATGCGAAGCAAGGGAATGGATGTCGAGGCGTCTGCGCAAGATTGGCGAGGTCGGGTTAGACAACGCGCTATTGTGGTGGGCAGGAGTCAAGCATGACATTGATAAGCGTCGAGGAGTTGGAGCAAGCGCTGATCTTGTTAAAAGAATGGAGATTGAACGTGCAAAAACAAAATGAAATTGTGTTGCCATGGCCCCCAAGCGTGAACAGGTATTGGCGAACCTTTCAGGGGCGCATGATCATCAGCCAAGAAGGGCGTGCATATCGTGAGGCTGTCACCGCGTTGTTGATGGATCGAGGAGTGGCGCCAATCAAAGGTAAGTTGATTGTTGAGATTGAAGCATGGCGTCCTGACAACCGCGTGCGCGACTTGGACAACCTGCTCAAGGCTACGTTGGACTCGTTGACACATGCGGGCATCTACAACGACGACAGTCAAATCGTTGACTTAAGAATTTATTGGGCAGTAGAAAAAGGGGGTATGTTAAAAATTTGGTTGAAGGAGGTGCTGAATGATTGATATAGCAATAAACGTTGTGCTTGTAACTGGTGTGCTTGTTTGGTCATTCATTTTGATAGCAGTTATGGTTTTTATATTCACAATTATTTTTGGAGCGAAACGATGAGCGAAGACAGAGATCCACATAAAGCAGTTGATTTTATTCTTGTGCATGCCGAAAAGTTTGCCATAGCAAAAGCAAAGCGCACCATGTTGGAGTATTACTCGAAGTCTCTTAAGTCGAGACTGATGATTGAAAGTGGGCAAAAAGTAATTTCAGCACAAGAGCGTGACGCGTATGCCCATGAAGAATACAAGGTGTTTGTTAAGGGCATTCAAGAGGCAACCGAGATAGAAGAACAACTTCGATGGAAGTTAAAAGCCGCTGAGCTTCGCGTTGAAATATGGCGCACTGAACAAGCGAATGCAAGACAAGAGTTTAGGGTGACGGTATGAACGAGCTTGACCCCGAAGACGAAGCATTCAACGATATTGAGCGTATGTCAAACATAAGAAAAGAGAGCGTGAAGATGACAATGTTGAAACCAAAAACAGCAGAAGAGTTTTACAACGAATTACGCGAAAAAGCTCTTAACGAGGTTCGGGTTGAATATGAAGAGAGGCTTGATAAGGCGTATGGGGAGGCAAAAAAAATAATACTTGGATTGCGCGACGACGTTGCCAGTTTAGAGTTTAAGGTGTTGATGCTACAGATGGAGGTAACGCGATGCCATAAAAATGAAAAATTGGAAAACGAAAACAACTTGCAGTTTGAAAAATGGACTGAAGAATTTTTTATTGTTCACGGTTTATCAAAATACATTGAGCCGCTTAACAATTATTTGATTGAAAAAATTTCAAACAATGGAAAACAAGAGGACGAAGCATGATTGAAGAAGATGATGACATTCAAGACTACAAGAAGCCGTGGGTAGGGCTGACGCTAGAAGAGCAAACTAAGTTGTTTGAGGGCGATTGGGACGAACACGACGGCTGGGGGGTACTTTATGAAGCTATTGAAGCCAAACTTAAGGAGAAGAACACATGAAAAAAGACAGAATTATTTTAGAGATTGAAAAGATAGTTGAAAACTGCATAGCCGTAAGAGAGGAAGACATCAACAAGGAAGTTACCTCACTGGCTCAATTGGTAATTAGAGATTGCAACGTTTTAATTAAAAAAATTAAACATGAACATTTGGAGGTGATCAATGGGGTTTCGTGACTCAACATTAAAGTATTTCAAAGATGTATTGCGACAGCGGTTTATCAGAGAAGTCATTGCACTCGAGTTGAGAGACGCACATTTGCGCCTGCTTGAGGCAGAGACCGCCGCCGAGCATTCGCATGCACACATTCAATTTAACTCGGCACGCATAAAACGTTTGGAACAGCGCCTCCACCAGCACACGTTGGAGGGCGACTATGTATAGCCTATTCAAATGGGTGTGGCTTGCATCAGGTTACGAGCAAAAGTATTTTGATACCGAAGCCGATGCAATGGAAACAAAACGCATTTGGGGTGGCGAGGTTTTCCCCCTTTACCGAAAGACAAATGATGCCAAGACCTAAAAGCGAATACACCAAAAGCGGCAAAACAATTGCGTTACGCGCAACCATAAGCGAGTGGGAGGAGTGGATGCGATTGGGTGGCGCCAAGTGGTTGCGCCCTATGCTACGAGAGAGCATGGCGGCTAAGCAAAAGCCCACCAGTAAGGAGCCTAAGCAATGACAACAATTGCAGAGAAAAAGCACATGGACAGGGTGGCTTATCTAGGGTGCGTGGTATGCCGCCGCATGGGGTACGAGGGCACTCCTGCTGAGTTGCATCACCCAAGAGCAGGAACAGGGGCAGGAAGGCGCTCTAGCCATATGGACGTCATTCCCCTATGCCCCGAGCACCACCGAGGCAAGACGGGCTTGCACGGGCTTGGAACCAAGGGGTTTGTCAAACACTACGGGTACACCGAGGCTGATTTGCTGGATGACACACAAATTTTGTTAGATTTGGAGAAAAACAACAGAATTATAAAATAATCATGTCAACCAACACAAAACCTGTTGCGTTGTTTATCTTGGAGTTATACTTCAATCCTCTAAACCAACAGCGAAAGAAACACCATGAACAACGACCTTACACTCAACAGCGTAGACACCCTCGGCGCTCTCTTGGCTCAAATTGCCGATTTGACAGCGCAAGCTGATGCCATCAAAGACAACATCAAAGACCTTGGCTCAAAGGGTCTCCTGCCAACCAAGGCCTCAGGCAAAAAGACAGTGCAATTCCTCGAGGGTGCGCTGTTCAGCGCCACTTACAGCGAGTCCAACAAAACTTTGTTTGACAAAGAAAAGTTTGTTGCTGAGTTTGGCGAAGAAAAATACTTGGCATACACCAAGATTTCTGCTTCTTTTTCTGTCAAAGTAACATCACGTTAATCAGGGGGTGACAATGGACAAATCAGAATTCAACCGCCGCGTCAACCAAGACATTCGCGCCTTGATCCAGCCCAATACAGAGCTTGATCATCTGTTGCTGGATAACAACGTTATGATTTGCAAGCATTGCGGTTTCGAACAGCAGATCAAGATGGGCGTAACCTCATTTGATGATCTTGACGACACATTTGCCAAGTTTCAGAGCGTCCACAAGCATTGCGAAAAGCCCGTAGTCACAACTACGCGCAAGGCAATTACTGAGCTTAATGAAATTGCTAAGCAGGCTTTGATTAACGCCGTGAACGACGGCTACCACTCGGGCTTTGACCACGGGTGTGATTACATCCTGCATGAAGCAGAATACTGGGTGCGCGAGGACAAGGGCACCTTGGCTGACTTTGTGGTTTATTTAAAAGATTTTAAAAAAAGTTGAAACCTTGTCAACCGATTCGGTTTCAATTGCGTTATAGTATGGTCTCAGGACAAAACAGTTAACTTTTTCAACAACAGCGAAGGATCTAAAATGTACCGTTATGCAAAATCTACCCCTTTCCAAGGCCACCGTTCAAACCAGCCTTTGACCAATGACCAAATTGCTTACTACGCCCCCAGCGTAGTGGCTGATGGTGCCCATGAGTCACGCGGTGACCGCTATACATTCATCCCTACCATTGCAGTGATCGACGGTCTGCGCCGCGAGGGCTTTCAGCCCTTTGAGGTTCAGCAAACCCGTGTACGCGACATCAGCAAGCGTGAGCACACCAAGCACATGGTTCGCCTGCGCCACGCCGATGCCGCCGCCTCTGACGGTGAAGTGGGCGAGATCATCCTGCTCAATAGCCACGACGGTAGCTCCAGCTACCAGTTGTTGTCAGGCTTCTTCCGTTTTGTTTGCAACAACGGCTTGATTGCCGGCGACGTGACCAACGACATCCGCGTGCGCCACAGCGGCAACGTAGTGGACAACGTTATCGAGGGCGCCACACGTATCCTCGACGACCTGCAAGTGGCTCAGGAGCGCTTGGAGACATTCAAGTCAATCACCCTGTCCCCTGACGAGCAGACCCTGTTTGCTAACGCCGCCCTGTCCCTGCGCTGGGAGCAAGATCAAGCCCCTGTGACTGCTGACCGCGTGCTGATCCCTAACCGCTGGGATGACCGCAAGAACGACCTGTGGACAACGTTTAACCGCGTGCAAGAGTCCTTGGTCAAGGGTGGTGTACATGGACGCGCCAAGACAGGTCGCCGCCTGACTACACGCGCCGTGGGTGGCGTCAGCGAGAACGTCAAGCTCAACCGTGCTCTGTGGTCATTGGCTGATGGCATGGCTAACCTGAAGCAAAATGTCATTGACATTGAGGAGCTTGTTGCCGCATAAGTCAAAGTAAAAGGTGGGGGGCTTTTGCCCCCTGTTTTTTTGCTGACAGAAACTAAACTTTAACCATGCGAAGAATAACCCCCGAGGGCCCATTGCGAGACTTCCCACTTGAGGTGGGTACGCTTTGGCGCAGTCGCAATGACGAGCCCGAGCAAGAGGTGTTTGACCGCCTGCCTGAATGGATGAGGCCTCAGAGTGAGGACAGGGACACCCTAATTGATTTGGAGCGCCTTGTGCCCGCAATTTTGGAGGGCTTGCGCCCCAAGGAGCGAAAAGTGCTTTGGTACCGTTTTTGGGGTGATTTCACTCTTGACGAAACTGGCAAGGTGCTCGACGTTACAAAAGAACGAATACGGCAAATTGAAGCAAAGGCTTTGCGCAAGCTCAAGCACCCCACGCGCAGTGAATTGCTTCACCCATTTGTAGATCAGTGCCCTAAGCATCGGCGAATGATTCTAAAGAGTCAGGAGGTTTCGTCAGAGGTAAAATTAAAATTAGCGGAAGAGATGGCGCAAAAGTATCAGGACGTGCTAGACGCTTTAGATCAAAAAGATAAGCGCCGAGCCATCAGGGCTGTGCTGGACGCTGAGTATCAAAATTGGTTGAAAAATAATTAAAAATTTTGTCAACCAATTCGGTTTAAAATGCGTTATAGTATGGTCTCAAGACAATTTAACAACCAACAGCGAAGGATTTAAAATGAAATACAAAGGTCAAGGAAAAAAAGAATTTGTAGTCGTCATCAAAGATGATGATGGTTCTAAGCGTGTGTTTTCGCACCCTGTCACAGAAAAAAGTGCCGTGTTTATGATCCTTGGGTCATCGCTTCCTTTGGATTATGTTGCAGTTCGCCACATTGAAGAGCTTGGCATCAAGCCCAACAAAGCATGGCAACACAACGCGCCCATCAACCCCCAGTTTGCTGGCGCACAGCCAGCCCGCGCAGGCGAGGATTATTGACATGACAAACAAAGACTACAAAGAGGGCTTTGATGGCGGCATCGACTTTGCCCTCACTTTTGTGGGTGAGGCTTACGACACCAAGTTTGCCGACCTTAACGAGTTGGTTGAGTTTATTGAGCGCATAGAACAGGCACTTAAGGCCGCTCAGCGCACCGCGCAGGAGGACGCGTGAACCACCAGCACTTCACCGAGCAGGCACGCATGAGGCTTGCTAACTACGGCGCCAATGAGCTTTCACGTGCATTGGCTGACTGTTACGAGACCCTGAAGGTGGGAGGCTACGAGTCTGACCACCCGTATGGCATCAAGCTTTGGGCTGAGATTGACGCAATACGCGAACGTCAAATGTTCTTGCACAAGAAGGATAAAAAGCAGTAAAATCAACGTGTCTAGGGTGCCTTGGTACCCGCAACACGCATGGGGATTGGAAGGCGGCTCGAAGTCCCGAGTCGTGGGCGACCCGACGGGGTGTCTTTTAGAAAGCCCAGTCCCCAGCCGTGTTGGTCAAACCCGAAAGGCGCAAGCCCTGAAACTGTCCCTGTGAAGTGGTGCATCACGATGAACGGGTTACCCTTGCTGGATTCATGGGGCTAACAACTTAAAAAGCGAATACACTCAGCGCCATTGCAACCCAACTCGGAATAGGGATCATGCCTGAAACGTCAGCATCACAATCAAAGACTGCTAAGCCGCGCAAAGTAGCCGCGCCCGCGCCCGCCAAAAAAACCCAAACGGTAAAACGCACTGGAAGACCCAGCAAATACTCACCCGAGATTGCTAAGGTGATATGCGAACAACTGAGTGAGGGAATACCGTTAAGACAGATATGCAGAGAGAACGATGGATTCCCCGCTTGGAGGACTGTCTACGATTGGATGGCGAAGGATGATTCTTTGGGCGCTGACGGTGTCGGGCTTTCTGCATCCATCGCACGTGCGCGAGACATTGGCTACGACGCCATTGCTGAGGAATGCTTGCTGATTGCTGACACCCCCCAGTTTGGGCAGAAGCAGGTGATGAGTGATGAGGGCGCCACAACCACAATTGAGGACATGCTCGGGCACCGCAAGCTTCAGATTGAGACCCGCCTGAAGTTGCTGGCTAAGTTTCACCCTACCAAGTATGGCGACAAGCTGGGCCTGCATGGGGTGGAGGGCGCCGCCTCCATCAAGACCGAGGACACTGGCACAAGCCGTCTGTTCGAGTTGGTGCGCAACTTGGAGATGAAGACCCGTGCTGGATCTGCTTGACGCCGCAACGGCTAAGGAGTTCATGGCACGCCCTGAGCTTGACAGGCTGGCGCACATCAAGCACTTGGAGTGGGTCGCAAATGCCCACCCCTATCAGATCCCCCCTGACCTTGAGCAGGACTACACCGTGTGGCTCCTCCTCGCTGGGCGTGGAGCCGGCAAGAGCCACGCTGGGAGCCATGCCCTGTGGTGGTGGTGCTGGACGCACCCCAACAGCCGCGGGCTCGTCCTAGCCCCCACCAGTTCGGACGTCAAGTTCACCTGCTTCGAGGGAGTGTCAGGCTTGCTTGCCAACATACCCCGAGAGCTTGTAGTCAACTACAACAAGCAGGATCACGTGATTGAGCTTGCCAATGGCTCGACTATCAGGGGCATCAGCGCTGACTCGTATGAGCGCCTGCGCGGCCCCCAGTTCCACTTTGCATGGTGTGATGAGCTTGCCGCCTTCCAGTATTTGGAGGACGCGTGGAACATGATGATGTTCGGCCTGCGCCTTGGCGAACGCCCAAGGGTGATAGCCACAACAACGCCCAAGCCTAAGGACTTGATCCTTGACCTAGTGGGGCGAGAGGGTGACGACGTGGTGGTTGACCGCGCCAGCACCTACGCCAACATGGCCAACCTAGCACCGAGCTTTGCCAACCAACTTGAGCAGTACAGGGGCACCAAGCTCTTTGAGCAGGAGGTCATGGGCTCCTTGGTTGACCTCGAGGATGGCAAGGTGGTCAACCGCTCCATGTTCAAGCTATGGCCTGCTTTCACCACCGACGGGCACCCTAACCCGTTTCCTGACTTTGAGTTCATTGTCATGTCGCTAGACTGTGCGTTCAGTGAGAAGACCCACAACGACCCTACCGCCTGCACCGTGTGGGGCGTATTCAAGCCGCTGGACGCCCCTATGTCTGTCCTGCTCATTGACGCATGGGCTGAGCACCTGAGCTTCCCTGACCTGAAGCCTAGGGTTATAGAGGAGTTCTACACCAGCTATGGTGAGGGCAAGAAGGCGAAGAAGCCTGACTTGATGATCATTGAGGACAAGGCGGCAGGCATCAGTCTTATACAAGAGCTAGCCCGTGCGGGGTTACCGTGCAGGGCGTACAACCCGGGTCGCGCTGACAAGATGCAACGCCTACAGATCTCTGCCGCCATCATTGCCGCTGGGCGTGTGTGGCTCCCCGAGAGCGAGAGCCGCCCCAACATGGTCAAGTCATGGGCAGAGGGCTTCCTGTCTCAGATCTGCTCCTTTCCTGACTCAGCGCATGATGACTATGTGGACACCACCACTCAGGTACTCCGCATCCTGAAGGACATGAGTTGGCTCGACATTGACCCACCTCCTCTGTATGATGACGACGACGACTACGTTGACTACATCAAACCTAAGAGGGTGAACCCCTATGCCGCCTAAACTTAACCCGCTCGAAGCCATCAAGCAAAGCAGAGGCGTCAAAGCCGTCGGGTCGCTGGCTGATCAGGTCAGAGCCGAGATGCAGGCTGAGAAGGCGTACAAAGCAGGCGTGCACTACGCTGACCCAAACGTTGCGCCAACCATGAAGTTCTCTGAGGCGCTCGGCATCACTGGCTCAGAGGGGAAGACCCTTAACTTTACTGAGACTGACCGCTCACGCGTAAAGGGCGAGAACAAGGGCGGCTTCGGCTTCTCGGGACTACAACACTACTCAAAGCCACATAAGGACGCCAACGCGGTGTGGGGCTTTGGCAGTGAGGATATAGCCAAGCGCAAGATCAAGAACAGCAACCCTGAGAAGGACGTGTTCACAACCTACATTGGGTCTCCTGACCAGCACAAGTCCAACAGCATTGTGGTTAGGGACGCGCTCAAGAACGTGCAGGCGGCAAACCAGCAAAACCTGATTGACCCTGCGCAGATCAATTTGATAAACAAGCGCATACGCGCGGCAAGGAGCAAGACTGGCACGTTGTTGTTCTCACCTGACTTTGACGTCACCGACGCCCAAGCAATGAACGCGGCAACAACCTTTGACCGCCGCAGTGCCATCAGCAATGCCTTGATGGGTGTAGGGGTGCAAGGCTCTATGAAAAAGCTGGACTTCAAAAAAGCCAACCCCAACGTTGAATACAAAGACCCTGCACAGATGGACACCATACTGAGGCGTGAGTCAGAGCCCATGCTAGAGGGCTTGCCCAACTACAGTGTGGGCCCTCGCCTGTTCACCTTGGACGGTGGCTTGCTCTACCGACCTGACCTCAACTTTGCATTCCCAAATCAGCCAACTGGCACCGACATGGGCGTCATGTTTGAGATGCCAACAATCCAAGAGGCGGCGCCTCAATTTATGAAGAAGAAGGGCTACAAGCCAACCGACACAGTGAACGCACGCGCCATGTCCATGGGTGCGCCAAGCCAGTTCGTTGACGAAGCCTACCTGACCTACCTGCAAAAGATTGGCAGGAAGAAGGGTGGCTTAGCTACCATGGGTAAGGGTGGTGTGATGCGTGGCATTAAGAAACTTAAGGGGATCTACGGCGAGGTAGAGACCAGCATGGGTAGAGACAAGGGCGCTCAGTTTGAGCAGATCGCGTCGCCCCTAAACATCATCAAAGAGACTGGCGGCAATTGGTCACCTTCAGGAGAAATGGTTTACAAATCTAGACTTGACCAAGAGTTGGATAAACTTCAAAAACATACAAACTATCCAAAAAGTCAACACCTAAAGCGTATGCTTCAAGATGCCATTGCAAGAGGTGATGCAAGAGAGGTGGCTGTATTTACCGAGAATTTACGCGATGCCATTGGTATTGAAGCCGCAAACAATTGGGTGAAATCTAACCTCAAGAACTACATCACCAAACAGATGGCAACCAAGGACGACCCTGTTCGCAAGCTGGCTGAACAAGGCATTACGGCATTCCCTAAAAACGTAGACGAGTATGGCGATTTAGAGTTGCGTAATTATGGAAGCCCTCAGGCAAGGCTTAATCGCTCAAACACTAATAATGTTAAAGCGGGAGTTGCTCAATCTCCTCTTGCCAAGCACTACGAAACAATGACGGATGAGTCAATCAACCCAACTCCAGCCAAAGAGTACCAACGCATACAGGCTTTACCAAAGATGCAAAGACCTACGGGTACGATAGATGCGCCTTGGATGAGCAAGCTAGACCCTGACACCCCCATATTTTCGTTAAGCAGAGATGCTGACTTTGACAAGTTGGGCTTTACCCACATGATGGATGTCTTGCGTGAGGACGTTGCCGCTGGACGCCTTCGCCCTGAAAAACTGAGTACGATAACCGTAGAGCAGGCGGTACGTCGCGCACACGAGTACGACGAGACGCTGAAGGCAAACATGCTGAACGCAAGGATTGCAGAGCAAGCCAACGCGAATGTATTCAAAGAGTATCCTGAAGGGTATAGGTGGGTGCAGTTAGACCAGCCGGGTCAGTTCACCTTGGAATCCGACGTCATGGGTCACTCTGTGCGTGGATATGAGCCACCCAAAGGTCACCCCGACTACAGCGACATATCAGGCGACTCAGGCCGTAGCACTTATGGTCACGGCGGTTATGACGCTATCAAATCAGGCAAAGCCAAGGTCTACTCATTGCGCGACCCTAAAGGGCAGTCGCACGTTACGATTGAGGTTGGTCGATTAGATAAGCACCCAATTGGTTACGGTATGTCAGGCAAAGAAGAGTTCCCCAAAGATTTTCGTTATGAACAAGGAAGCATCACGCCTGAACAGCATCAACAAATTTATCAGCGTGCAAAACAGTTGTTTAATCCTCAATCAACCCAAGACCTAAGCCAACACCGCATGGATGTGTTCCAGCAGGCGGCAGATGATGTGATTGGCAAGCCACCTGAGCAAATTACTCAGGTCAAAGGCAAGCAGAATGCCGCTCCCAATGAATCGTATCAACCGTATGTGCAAGACTTTGTAAAGAGCGGAAATTGGTCTGACGTTGGCGACCTTGATAATACTGGACTTAAAAAAGTTGGAAATAAGTATTTAAATGATTCAGAATTTACCGAAGCGGCAAAAAAATATGGACGTGCGGGTGAGCGTATGGATACGCCGTGGGAAGTGTCTAGACAACGCCACCTTGATGCGGGTATTTCAGAAGATGAAGCCTTGAAAAATTGGGTCGAGGCTTTCAAAGAGGGCCGAGGCAGGTTTGATATTCCAGCCGAAGGCATGGCTAGAGGTGGATTGTCGTACATGGGCAAAGGCGGCGTCCCCAAGGGCGCCAAAAAAATAATGAGTCTTGCCGATCAGGTTAGGGCTGAAATGGCTATGGAGAAGGCAGGAGCCAAAGCTCCAAAGAGGCTGTTCTCAGGTGAAGGGGCGGCATCTGACGCCATAGTAAAGGCGGCTCAATCCGCTGGTATGAATGCGCCTGTAACCGCTAATAAACCGCTAACCACGGTGCAAGACTTCCACACATCAATTGGCGATGAGGTGCGCCGTCGATCCATTGATGCCAAGAAAGAAATGGACGCCTTCAACTACAAGTACGACAAAGGCCAGCGCGTGTTCACTGAGGACAGCGCCAAGAAAAACAAAGCGCCTTACGAGGTCATTGAACGCTACCGTCACGGCAATAACCTGATGTGGGAAGGTGAGCCTTGGACAAGCAAGAAGATCATCGACCCTGAGACTGGTAAGGCTAAGCGCACGCCTTATGAGCCGGGGTACCGTGTTCGCGGCGAGATTGGCGAAATGATCTTGCCTGAGTCAGCCATCAAGGGCAACGTAGACATGGCCCGTGGCGGTCTTGCGCACATGGCTAAGGGTGGAAGGAGCGTCCGAGGCGCCAAGAAGGTCATGTCACTGGCTGACGAAGTGCGTGCAGAGATGGCGGCAGAGAAGCTTGCCGCACCCCCAGCCAACGTAAAGGTGGAGCCCGCATACCCTTACCAAGATAGGCTCAACAAGGTCAAGCCAGTCTACGGTGCACGCAAGATCTTGCCCCGCGAACAGGCTGACGCAAACAAAGCCGCGTTCTTAGAGCCAAGCGTGGTCAAGGATCGCTTGTACCACGGCACCAAGCGCAACTTCACAAGGTTTTCTCCTACAACCGCTGATTCAATTTTTTTGACGCCCGATCCTACATTTGCGTCAGGCTTTGCTCAAGGGTCATTGGAATTCAAAGATCCATACAGTCAGGTAACGATTGGCAGATTTAGCACGCCAAACGCAAAATTTAAAGAGCCTGAGGAGCAAGTAGACAACGCCAACATATTGCCAGTGCGTGTGCAAGTTAGGAACCCATTTGATTATGAAAACGCAGAACACATTGACGCTTTGCGTGACTGGGTGGTAAAAAACACAGGCATGCCCAAAGACCGTGTTGACCGTGAGTTGCAAGTCATGTCTGACCCTGATAATTCTAACAATTGGGCTCCGATGGAGAATCCTTATTTCCAAAGAGGTATCAAGGCGCTTGGACACGATGCCTACTACACCAAAGAGCTTGACACCAAAAACCTCGGTGTCTACAACCCCAACGTTGTAAAGTCCGACATTGGCAACATTGGCACGTACAGCACCAAAACACCTGAAATTACTGAGAAGAAAGGCGGCTTAGTGTGAAACATTACGACCTATTGGAATCATGGGGACACGACAAGTTGGTCAAGCACATGAAGAATGGCGGTCAGCCTGAGGACTTCGACAGCAACGCGCCTGAAGTAGAGCCTAAACGTATTGATCGCATTCGCAAAGAACTTAACGCCATAAAAATGATGCAAGGCGGGTCAACCAAAGTTTTAAAACCGTTGCCTCAAAACAATCATTTTGACAATGGTGGCTTTGTTGAACCCATGGGTGCCCCCTCTTCAGAGGTGGAGCCTGAGGATGCTGAGTTTATGCGCCGCTTAGCCAAGAAAATTGCCGAGGCAACAGGCAAAGAGATTAAGCAACTTGCCACTCCTCGAGGAGCCAAGGACTTTACAGCCAACAGCATTGCCGCCACCTTGGCAGGAGGCACATCTGACATAGTGAACTTTGGCTTGCAAGGCGTTGATTACCTGCGAGAGCAAGCCGCAAAACAAAACAAGCGCGGCTATGTCAAAGAGTCTGTAATGGGTGGCAAGCGAGTTCCTCCCACCGTCAAGCCCTACGCCAGCGATAAGCCATTCATGGGAAGCGATCAATTCCGCGATGCGTTTGAGCGGCAAGGGCTTACCTCAAAAGGGAGTCAAGACCAGTTCCCATTACTAGGCATGATTCCTGAGACGATTCTTAACCCAGTGGGGCCGTTGTCAGCAATAAAAGCCGCCCCCAAGGTCTACAAGGGAGCTAAAAAGGTTATTGAAGACGGCTTGCCCAGCGTTATAGAAGACGTTGGACAAGACGTGGTAAGCGGCGTGCGCCGCCCGTTTACGCCTATGACGCTCCCAGCAGAGGCAACGGCTCCTGACCTTGGTCAAAACACGTCCTATGGCTTCAGGCAGGGTTTAAACGACAGATTGCTGGCAAACCCCAAGTTGGGTACTGGTAAAACCAAATCTAGAGAAGGTCAAGGCACTTATGTCAACAAAAAAGGGGAGCTTGAACTAAATCCCTTGCAAGCTATTGATGTGCCAAGGGCTGGCAATATTGGCGAGGGGCCAAAAGCCAACCGTGCATTGCGGCAACAAGTAGCCCAAATGGGCGTTGACTTAAATCAAGAGGCTATGGCTGGCCATCGTTTTCTGCCCATGATGACAAACAACATCAAACACGCATCAGCCATGTTGATTAAAACCAAAGAAGGGCTGAGCAAAGATCAGATTGCTGACCTTGCAAGGGCGCTTGGCAACGACATGGTAGTAAGTCACAACCCCAAGCTAGGCGGCGTTGTAGTGTTTCCTTTTGGCCCCGTTACCAAAGGCAAAATACCAAGCGAGTTTCTTGCGGCACAAAGCGCGGCTAACAAAGTGCTTGGCAAAGATGCAAAAATTCAATACGGCAAATCTGACTTTGAAAAAGACAGGCTGTTTATGGACAAGTCAGAATATAAAGACGCAGGCGCTACTCCAATGTCGGCAGAACAACAAGCGTTGCGCCAAAAATTACAAGGCGTAGAAAAGTTTATGTTTCCTGAAAGCGTCTCGGGCATCCCCGGCTCCGTGAAAGCCGCCCCAATGGGCGGTCTGCAACCTTGGTCTCGCGGTTCCGATTACCCAACTAACGTGATTGGAATCGGGAACGGAGAAAAAGTAGAGTACCAGCCAGTAAATTTTTTAACTTCCGCAGAAGGGAAGCGCCATCCAAATTATCGGGACGCTGAAAAAGAACGTGCACAGATGCTTGATGATTACCATAGAACTTTTCCCGCCAAAGCGCGTTAAGGTGACGCGCATGATCACGGGCAGAATCTTCATCAGGATGTTTGGAAATAAATTGGGGATCCCAAGTCAGATTGCTGATAACAAACCAATCAACCCCATTGCGACTGAATGGGCGATAGGTCTGAAAGTAATCAGAGGGTGAAAGTTTTTTATTCATTGAGCAAGTGTCTTATTTCAAGACTAAGTGTAACACAGGATTAAACATATGGCTACTGAAATGCCCATTGAACAAGAATTTGGCCGAAACATTGACGGCGTACAAGCAACAGATGAAGAAATGATTGTTGATGTGCCTGAGATGGACGACGCTGATATTGAGGAAACCCCTGATGGTGGCGCAATTGTCACCATGCCTGATGACTTTAAGGGCCCGTCGGATGACACTGATTTTTATGAGAATTTGGCTGAAACGGTCAACCTCATAGACTTGAGCAAGCTGACAATGCGCTACCTTGACATGTTGGACAAAGACAAAGAGGCGCGGAAGAAGCGGGATAAGCAGTACGAGGATGGCATCAAAAGGACTGGCTTGGGGGATGAGGCCCCCGGTGGCGCTAACTTCATGGGCGCCAGCCGCGTTGTCCACCCTGTTATGGCTGAGGTCTGCGTTGACTTTGCCGCCAGCGCCATCAAAGAGTTGTTCCCACCCGATGGCCCAGTGCGCACCAACATCCTCGGCGAAGTAACTGATGAAAAGACCGAGGTTGCAGAGCGTAAGCGCGACTACATGAACTGGCAGTTGACCGAGCAGATCCCTGAGTTTAGAGATGAGACAGAGCAACTGCTTACCCAGCTACCCCTTGGTGGCTCACAGTACATGAAGATGTGGTTTGATGAGAAGCTTCGCCGCCCCTGCGCTGAGTTCATCCCCATTGACAACATTCTGTTGCCCTTTGCCGCCGCAAACTTCTACTCTGCACAGCGCGTATCTGAGATTCAAGACATCACTGATTGGGAGTTTGAGACTCGCATTAAGTCAGGCTTGTACCGCGACATTACCTACATTCGCGCAAGTTCGGATCCTGAGGAGAGTGGCCCACAACAAGCGACAAACGAGATTGAAGGTAAAGAAAGCGATGAAAACGACGACGGTTTGCGTCGCGTTTTTCACATCTACACATGGCTTGAGCTTGAAGATGATGGTTTTTCTGACGGCGAGATGGCTCCCTATATCCTGATGATTGATGAGACCGAGAACAAAGTGCTTGGTTTGTATCGAAATTGGGAGATGGGCGACAAAGCCATGGAAAAGCTGGACTGGGTTATTGAGTTTAAGTTCATCCCATGGCGTGGTGCATACGCAATTGGCTTGCCACACCTGATTGGCGGGCTCTCAGCGGCGCTTACAGGCGCTTTAAGGGCACTTTTGGACACCGCACACGTCAACAACTCGCTGACGATGCTGAAGCTCAAGGGTGGGCGCAACAGTGGACAGACGCAACAGCCTGAAATGACGCAGGTGACGGAGATCGAGGCGGCGCCGGGCATCGACGACATCCGCAAGATTGCCATGCCCATGCCATTCAACCCCCCAAGCCCTGTTTTGTTTGAGCTTTTGGGCTGGTTGGACAACGCCGCCAAGGGCGTCGTCAGCACCGCAGAGGAAAAGATTGCGGACATGAACACAAACATGCCCGTTGGCACCACACAGGCGCTGATTGAGCAGGGAGCCAAGGTATTTAGCTCCATCCACGCCCGTTTGCACGATTCACAGCGCCGCGTTCTTGGTGTTTTGGGTCGAATCAACCGTTGGTACTTGAATGAACAGAAAAAAGGCGACATGGTTGCCGATTTGGCGGTCACCAAACAAGATTTTGAGCGCAATACCGACGTTGTGCCCGTATCTGACCCCCACATCTTCAGCGAAACCCAGCGTATGGCGCAAAGCCAAGCTGTTTTGGCGCTCATGGAGAAGTATCCCAACGAGTTCAACCAAAAAGCGGTGCTTGGGCGCATCTTGAAGCAAATGAAGGTGCCAAATATCTCGGAATTGATGCCAGCGGCGGCAAAACCCGACGAATTAGATGCCGCAAACGAAAACGCGGCTATGGCATTAGGTAAACCAGCCTTTGCATACCCGCGTCAAGACCAATTGGCACACATTCAAGCCCACTTGAACTTTGCGCTTGATCCAATCATGGGATCTAACCCGCTGATTGCTCAGGTCTACATACCGCAGGCTTTGGAACACATCAAGCAACACATGATGCTGTGGTACACAAACCAAATGACGACCTACGTCACTGGTGGAACAGATATCACGCTTCAGAAGTACGAGAAAAACAAGCTTGCCAGCACGGTTGACAAAGCTGTTGCGTTGGCGTCTGACCACGTCAAGATTGATACGGCAAAGACCTTTGAAAAGGTTGTTCCTATATTGCAACAGCTTGGACAAATGATGGCTCAGTTTGCTCCCAAGCCTCCAGTGGATGCCGAGTCTCAAGCTGTGTTGCAGGCGTCTATGGCAGAGACCCAACGCCGCACCGCACGCGATCAGGTGGAAATGGAACTGAAGAAAAAAGACCAAGAGATCGACGTAGCTATGAATGTCGAAAAACTTTTGACACAAGAGCGCATGAAGACCGCAGACCTCAGCGTAGAGGAAGCAAAGCTCAAGCGAGAGCAAGAGCAAACAGTGCTTGAACTGAATCAAGCAACCCAACGTAACTTAGGAGAGTAAACATGGCTACAAACAGCAAAATTGGTGGCACACCAGCAGGCCCCACACGTCAACACTACCGCTTGGCAACAGGCGAAGACGTGACCAAAAGTCAAACATCTACAGCGTCCAACAGTGGAAAAAAGAGTGGTGGCTTGTCCACCATGAAGTCGTCTAAAGGCAAGAGCAAGTAATGCGTTTAATCAATGACCTCATAAGCGCTGTAAAAGCGCGTCAAACAGAGATCAGGTACTCGTTGGTTGATGGCAACGCTATTAACTTTGAGTCCTATCAACGAATGGTGGGTCAATACTCAGGATTGCAGGAGTCGTTAGACATCCTTGATAACTTAATGAAAGAAAAAGACGATGAGTGAAAGCACGGTAGCGGGTAATGCCGCTGA